>ERZ869936.59-NODE-59-length-183807-cov-14.666338_pt1 | contig 183807 bp, 128 predicted proteins | sample MGYA00520876_ERZ869936 | MGnify/ENA primary metagenome ERZ869936 (study PRJEB32218, sample SAMN09650985) | biofilter metagenome | isolation source: enrty point of leading RO module | place: Saudi Arabia: Thuwal, RO plant located on Red Sea | collected 2016-02-17 ...
GAAGGCAGAAGGCGGAAGGCAGAAGGCGGAAGGCAGAAGGCGGAAGGCAGAAGGCGGAAGGCAGAAGGCAGAAGGCAGAAGGCAGAAGGCAGAAGGCAGAAGGCAGGAGCCAGAGCTCTGCTATCCGTCCCTGACCCCTGACCCCTGACCCCTGACCCCTGACCCCTGACCCCTGACCCCTGACCCCCAACCCCTAACCCCTTCCGCTCGCCCACTCCGCCTCCAGCCGCTCCTTGTCGCGGTGGTAGCTGCGGCCGGCGAGGAAGAAGAAGACCATCGCCGAGGCCGAGATGACGGTGAAGGTGAGCAGGGTCTTGGTGTAGGGCTCGGGCACGCCGCGGGCGATCAGGGCGTCGACCATGATGCCGCCGCCGGTGATGCCGATGCCGAGGCCCACCAGGTTGAGCATCAGGATGTAGAAGGCGACGACGGTGGCGCGGATGCGGGTCGGCACCAGCTCCTGCACGGTGGAGAAGGTGGGGCCGTAGAAGGTGCCGAGCTGGAAGAATCCGAGGAAGAGGCCGAGCCAGAACCAGAAGCTGCCGCCGGGGGCGAGCCGGTAGACGAAGCCGACTGGCGCGAAGACGATGCCGAGCCAGAACAGGAACATCGGCCGGCCCTGGTTGAATCGGCGCATGAACCAGTCGCTGCCGGCGCCGCCGAAGAGGTTGCCCATGATGCCGCCGACCATGCCGATCCAGCCCGAGGCCTGGGCGATGAAGACGCGGTCGAAGCCGCGCTCCTGCACGAACCAGAGCTGGTCGAACGCCGCCGCGCCGAGCACGAAGTGCAGCGCCACGCCGCCGGCGATGGTGTAGAGCAGCGCCGGCGAGGAGCGCAGGGCCTTGGCCGTCACGCGCACCATCTCGCCGAACGACTGGCGCGGCGGCGCGGTGCCGGTCGCCAGCCCACGCCGCGGCACCTCCTTGACGAAGAGCAGCACGACGGCCAGCACCAGGCCGACGGCGCCGAGCAGGTAGAAGCAGTTGCGCCAGCCGATCGCCGGGCCGAGGTAGCCCGCGACCAGCAGCGAGCAGCCGACTCCGATCGGCACTCCCATGTAGTAGAAGCCGGCGGCGAAGCCGAGCAGGCGCGACGGGAAGCGGTCGGTGATCAGCGACATCGAGGCCGGGGTCAGCGCCGACTCGCCGACACCGATCAGCATGCGCGGCACCGCGAGAGTGGCGAAGTTGCGGGCCGCGCCCGACGCCGCGGTGAGCAGGCTCCACAGCGCCAGGCCGGCGGCGATCAGCCGCGGCCGGTGCAGGCGGTCGGCGAGCGCGCCCATGAACAGGCCCATCACCGCGTAGAAGACGATGAAGGCGAAGCCGGTGAGCAGGCCGAACTCGGTGTTGCTCAGCCCCAGATCGGGGACGATGAAGTTGGCGAAGCTCGCCAGCAGCTGGCGGTCGACGAAGTTGAGGACGTTGAGCAGGGTCAGGAAGCAGAGCAGCAGCACGTCGCCCGAGGTGGCGCGTTCGGCCAGCAGATCGGGCGGCGGAGTGGCAGGCGGCTTCTCGGGCTGCGTCATGCGGCGCTCCTGTTTCGCTGCGAGGTACCCAACGGGAGAATTCGGCGCAGAGTAGCAGCGGTTGCTCGGGGCGATGTCCCAGACCCAGGAAGCGCGAGCCCCCTCTCCCGGTGGCATCCACCGCCGGCTGCTCGACGCCCTGGTCGCCACGCTGCGCGGCCAGGCGCCGCTGACCACCGAGCACCGTGAGGCGCGCTGGCTGCTGCCGCCAGAGCAGGTGCTCGCTGGCGGCCGGTCGCAGAACTTCGTGCGCCTGGCGCTGGCCGCGCGGAGCGTCGAGGCGGCCGGTGGGGAAGACGCGCGGGAGCTCGAGCGCTGCGCCGAGGCGTGGAAGGCGATCGGCGCGTGGGATGCGCTGCACGGCCTGCACGGCCCCGAGCTGATGGGCCAGTACCTGCAGTGGAACTGGCTCGCCGAGCTCGCCGCCTGGCAGGCGTTCGCCGGCGCCCACGACACCCTGCGCACCTCGCTGCGGCGCACCGCCCTGCTGTGGTCGGCGGCGGCGCTCCCGCGCCTGGTGCACCAGGGCAGTTGGCGGCCGCGCTACGTCGGCCCGGGGGCGCGCACCGCTGGGCTGCGCGCCCTCGAGTGGTCGTTCGCCGGCACCGCCGCCAACGCCATCGGCTGCTTCAGTATCGGCGCCGAGCCGGGCACCAACCGCTACCGTGGGCCGGAGATCGACGGCCTCGACGCGATCCGTCAGCGTCGCCCGCCGCCGCTCTTCACCGCCAGCGAGCGCGAGGAGCTGCACCGTCTGATCGGCATCGCAGAGTCGCAACAACCGGTGCCGGCGCCGTCACCGGGCGACTACACGGTGGGGCTGTGGCTGCGCGCCGCGGGCGATCTGCGCACCATCGTGCCCTACCGCATCGAACGATCGCTCGGCGGCGTCGTCTCGACCTGGATCGAGGAGGGCGCCGGCGGCCAGACCGCGCCCACCTGGTGCGTCGTGCAGCAGCCGGACGGCGCCAGCTGGACTCGCGTCTTCCCGTACGAGGGCGAGCGCGTGCGCAAGGGCGACGAGGCCAACCTGGGGCAGGGTCGCGGCTGGGTGCATCGTCTCGAGGGTGGCGGCCGCGAGTTCCGGGTCGTGCCCGGCGACGAGGACGCCTACCGTCCCGAGGGTCCCGGCGTGCGCAGTGCGCTGCTGCCCACCGACGTGCTGGTGCGCTTCGAGCTCTTCCCCGATCGTTCGCCCGTCGGCTGGTTCCAGGGCGAGCGGGTCGACGTCTGACCCTCCCGCCTGAGTGCCTGCGTTGCGGCCGCGTTGTTATATTCCGCGGTCCGATTCGACCGATCCAGAGCGGAGACTCTCCTTGGGTATCCGGCAGCCCAGGCAGCCGCGGCTGACGATCTCGATCGTCGGCTCCCTCACCGCGATCGCCGCGGCGGTGCTGCTGCGCTGGCTCCTCGATCCCCTCCTCGGCAACTCGCTCGCTCTCATCACGCTGTATGGCGCCATCGCCTTCGCGGTGTGGCTGGCGGGCAGTCGCGTCGCGATCGCCGCGGCCCTGATCGGTTACGTCGCCTGCGCGTACCTGTTCATCGAGCCGCGCGGTGCCTTCGAGCTCTTCAGCCCCGACGTCTTCGCGGGCTTCGTCGCCTACCTCTTCACCTGTGGCCTTCTCGTCGCCTTCGCCGAGGCGGCGCGGGCTGCCGGGGCCCGCGCCGACGAGGAGCGAGAGGTGCTCAGCGTCACCCTCTCCAGCATCGGCGACGGCGTCATCACCACCGACGTCGACGGGCACGTCGTCTACCTCAACCCGGCGGCCGAGGCCCTCACCGGCTGGTCCGGCGAGGAGGCGGCGGGTCAGCCCCTCGATGCCGTGTTCCGGATCCGCGACGAGGAGTCGGGCATGCCCGCGCCGAGCCCGGCCCTGCGAGCGCTGCGCGAGGGCGTGGTGGTCGGGCTGGCCAACCACACGGTGCTGGTCCGCAAGGACGGCAGCGAGTGCCCGATCGACGACAGCGCGGCGCCGATCCGCGACCAGAGCGGCGAGGTCTCGGGCTGTGTCCTCGTCTTCCACGACATCACCGAGCGCCGGCAGGCGGAGAGGGACCGCGCAGAGCGTCTGGCCTCGGCACATCGGCTCGCGGCGATCGTCGAGTCGTCCGAGGTCGCCATCGTCAGCAAGTCGCTCGACGGCGTCATCCAGACCTGGAACGCGGCGGCGGAGGAGCTGTTCGGGCACTCCGCGGAGGAGGCGGTCGGCCGCCACATCTCGTTGCTCATCCCCTCTGAACGCCTCAGCGAGGAGGACGAGATCATCGCGACCCTCGTCAGCGGTGGACGCATCGAGCACTTCGAGACCGAGCGGCAGCATCGCGACGGCCGCCGTATCCAGGTCTCGCTCTCCATCTCGCCGATCCTCGACGACTCAGGCCGTGTCGTCGGCGCCTCCAAGATGGTGCGCGACATCAGCCGCGAACGCGAAGCCGAGGCCGATCGCGAGAAGTTCGCCGCGCTGATCGAGGGCAGCACCGACTTCATCGCCATCAGCGATCCGGAGGCCAGGCCGCTGTTCATCAATCGCGCCGGGCTGGAGATGGTCGGTCTCGAAGGGATGGAGGAGGCCAGCCAGATGAGGGTCTGGGACTTCTTCTTCCCGGAAGATCAGGCCCGCATCCGCGACAAGCTCTTCCCCGAGGTGCTCGAACGGGGCTACGGGCAGGTCGAGGTCCGCTTCCGGCACTTCCGCACCGGCGCTCCGATCTGGATGGCGTACAAGGTGCTCAAGATCGAGGATGCCTCCGGGCGCCTGGTCGGCTTCGGCACCGTCAGCCAGGAGATCACCGAGCGCCGCGAGCTCGAGAACCGTCTGCGCCGACAGGCCAGCGACCTGGCGGAGAACGACCGGCGCAAGAACGAGTTCCTGGCCACACTCGCGCACGAGCTACGGGGACCGCTGGCGCCCCTGGTCAACGTGCTCGAGATCTGGAAGCGCAGCGACGACCCCGAGCTGTTGTCGCGCTCGCGCGACACGTTGGAGAGACAACTCGCCCAGATCGTCCGGCTGGTCGACGACCTGCTCGATCTCAATCGTCTGACCCACGACCGCCTCGCGCTGCGCATGAGCCGGGTCGATCTCGAGGCGGTGCTGCGACAGGCGGTGGAGGCGTGCCAGCCCCTCGCCGAGGCGCTCGGTCACGACGTCCTGACGGAGATCCGGGGTGGTCCGCACCACCTAACCGGCGATCCGGCCCGCCTGGCGCAGGTCTTCGGCAACCTGCTCAACAACGCCTGCAAGTACACGCCGCCTGGCGGGACGATCCGGGTGATCGCGGAACGTCGCGACGCCGAGCTGGTGGTGAGCGTCGAGGACAGCGGGACCGGGATCGCCGAAGACCAGCTCGACTCGATCTTCGAGATGTTCACCCGCTCGGATCAGCTGCCCGGGACCGCCCCCGAAGGCCTCGGCATCGGGCTGACGCTGGTGCAGCAGCTGGTGAGCATGCACGGCGGCGAGATCGAGGCGCGGAGCGAGGGACGAGGCCGCGGTAGCGAGTTCATCGTGCGTCTGCCGCTCGGGTGCGAGGAGGAAGATTCCGAACCGGAGCCGCCCTCTTCGGCCCGGAGCCGGGCGGCAGGCCGGCGCATCCTGGTGGTCGACGACAACCGCGACGCGGCACAGACGCTCGCCACCCTGCTCGGGCTGCACGGTCACGAGGCGCAGACCGCGCACGACGGCATCGAGGCGGTCGAGGCGGCTGCGAGATACCGCCCGGAAGTGGTGCTGCTCGACATCGGCCTGCCCCGCATCGACGGTCACGAGGTCTGCCGGCGCCTGCGCCGGGAGCCCTGGGGGCGCGACATCCTGATCGTCGCGGTGACCGGCTGGAACCAGGACGAGGACCGGCGCAAGTCCAGCGAAGCCGGTTTCGACGCGCACGTCGTCAAGCCGGTGGGTCTGGAGACCCTCGGGGAGCTGCTCGGCGGCGCCGGAGCGTGATCTCTCGCGACGGATCTCGCGACCCGCTCGGCAACGTCGCCGACGCGGTGATCGACACCGAGGCAGTCGTCCCCCGCGGCTAGCCGGCGTTCGCCTCGCCTGCTCCGGCCGTTCCAGCGGCTCCGGCGGCTTCCGCCGCTTCCTGCGCCGCCTCGACCGCCTCGATGCGAGCGAGCTCGTCGCGCCAGCGGGCGAGCGACTCGGGTCTCCGCCATGCCTCGTAGAGGGCCACCAGCTCCTCGACCTGGAGCTTGGTGGCCCAGAAGTCGGCGCCGTACTCGTCGGCCAGCAGGCGGTGGGCGGTCAGCAGCTCGCTCTCGGCTTCGGCGTAGCGGCCGAGCGCCCGCAGCGAGATGCCCAGACGCTCCATGGCGCGGGCGTAGTCGAAGTCCTGGCGCCATTCGGGGCCGCCGGTCTTCTCGGCGTAGCGCTGCATGTAGTCGATCGCCATCTCGTGGCGGCCGGCGACCTGGGCGGCGACCGAGATGTTGTACATCTGGCGCGAGACCATCGTGTGGTCCGGGCCGTGGCTCGCGAGATCGTTCTCGAACAGCTCGAGCTGCAGTTGGAGCGCCTCCTCCGCTCGCCCCAGGGCGACGAGCACGAACGCCTTGCGGCGCCGCGCTTCGTTGAGATCCGGGCTGCCCTCCGGCCAGAAGTGCCGGAGGATCTCGATGGTGCGTTCGTAGTCGGCGAGGGCGGCGTCGAAGTCGCGCGTCGCGCGGTAGTGCACGCTGCCGCGCGTCAGGTAGGCGTTGGCGGTCTCGGGGTGCACCGGGCCGTAGACCGAGATGCTCTTCTCCACCACCTCTTCGGCGATCGGCAGCGCCTCTTCGGCGCGGCGCAGATTGGCCAGCGCCCAGGCGAGCAGGCTCTGCGCGTTGATGGTCTCGGGGTGCAGGGGATCGTAGGCCCGCTCGAGCAGCTCGAACGCTTCCCGGTAGTGCTGCGACGCGGCGAGGAAGTCGCGACCGATCGAGTGGAGTCGCGCCCTCGTGATCAACGCCTCGGCGACCTGCGGACTCTGCTCCCCGAGGCTCTCACGCCGGATCTCGAGCGCCTCGTCGGCCGCCGCCGGATCGAAGATGTTGGAGCTGGCGTCGAGCTCGGTCTTGACCAGGAGCGCCTCGGCGACCTCCGGGCTGCGGTCGCCGAAGGCCTCTTTGCGGACCGCGAGGATCTCCTCGACCAGAGGCCGGGCCTCGTCGAGCCGGTTCTGCTGCACCAGGACCGACGCGAGCTGGAGCCCCGCGGCGCGCGCCGGATCGGGCCGCGTCTCCTTCTGGATCGCCGCCGCCCGGGTGAGCAGCTCGGCCGCGTCGTCGAAGAGGCCGAGGCTGGAGTAGACGTTGCCGAGCACGATGAGCAGACGCAGAGCGACTTCAGGCTCTCCCTCGGCCAGCGCGTCGACCCGCCGGGCGCCTCGGTCGAGGATCTCGCGTGCCGGCACCTCACGGCCGCGAGCCAGCTCGGGATCGGAGACCTCGAACAGCTCGACCAGGAACTCGCTCACCCGGCGCGAGCTCTCGGCTTCGCGCTCGGCGCGGATCTCGGCCTGCTGCGCGCGGTCGCGCTCCGTCGCGGCGGTGCGCAGGCCGAGCACGGCGGCCAGCAGGCCGACGAACATCGCCAGCACCACCGCCGCGGCGGCCAGGACCGCCACGCGGTTGCGGCGGAAGAGCTTGGCGAAGCGGTAGCCGCGGCTCGGCGGACCCGCGTCGACCGGCAGGTCCTCCAGGTGCCTCGACAGATCGGAGCTGAGTGCGCCCACCGAGTCGTAGCGTCGGCCCTTCTCCTTGGCCAGCGCCTTGAGCACGATCCAGTCGAGGTCGCCGCGCAGGCGCCGTGAGGCGACCGGCGGTCGCGCCGGCGGCGACGGCCCCCCGGCCGCGTCCCGGCTCTCCGCGCCGAGCTGCTGCGAGCGCGAGGAGGGCCTCAGCGGCTCGACCTCGCGCACGATGCGCAACGCCTCCACGACGCCGACCCGCCGCAGGTCGCGGCTCGCGAACGGCAGGGTGCCGGTCAGCAGCTCGTAGAGCAGCACGCCCAGCGAGTAGATGTCGCTGCGGACATCGACGTCGTGGTCGCCGAAGGTGGCCTGTTCCGGGCTCATGTACTCGAGCGTGCCGACGATCTGCCGCATCTCGGTGAGGGCCGTGCCGCCCTCCTCAGGACCGTGCAGCGCCTTGGCGATGCCGAAGTCGATCACCTTGATGCGCGCGCCGTCGTTTCCCTCGGCGGGCGCCGGCACCACGAGGACGTTCGAGGGCTTGAGGTCGCGGTGCAGGATGCCGCGCTGGTGGGCGTGCTGGATCGCTGCACAGAGGTCCTGGAACAGCCGCACGCGGCGCTCGAGCGGGAGGCTCTGGCGGCGGCAGAAACGGGTGATCGCCTCGCCCTCGACCAGCTCCATGACGAAGTACGGACGCCCGTCGGGCAGGGTGCCGGCGTCGTAGACCTGGGCGATGCCGGGATGGCTCATCGTCGCCAGCGCCTGGCGCTCGAGCTCGAACCGGCGCACGACGGCGCGGCTGTCGAGACCGCGCTTGATCACCTTGAGCGCCACGTCGCGGCGCACCGGGCTCTCCTGGCGGGCCCGGTAGACGGCACCGAAGCCGCCCTCGCCGAGGCGCTCGACGATCTCGTAGCGAGCGACGCGCGCGCCGAGGAGGTCGTCGCCCGCCGTATCCCCATCCTCTGCCACGCCTTCAGCGGCCTCGTCGGCCGCCCCGTCGGCCGCCCCGTCGGCCACGTCGAGCGCCGCCGCCGCCACCACCCCGGCCAGGTCCTCCGGCCGGTCGGCCTGCGCCAGCAGCTCCTCGACCTCGCGCCGCAGCTCCGGGTCGAGCGCGCCGACCTCCTCGAGCTTCTCGCGCCGCTGCTGAGCACCGGCGTCGACCAGCTCGGCGAACAGCTCCTCGATCGCCTGCCAGCTCGGCATCAGCCGAGCTCCCGCTGCAGCCACGCCCTGGCGAAGCGCAGGTCGCGATCGACCGTGGCGGCCGAGACGTCGAGCGCCGCCGCCGTCTCGTCGTAGCTCAGGCCGGCGAAGAGGTGCAGCTCGAGGACCCGCGCCTTGCGCTGGTCGAGCTCGGCGAGCCTCTCGAGCGCCTCGTGCAGCGCCAGCAGGGTCTCGGGCTCTGCGGCGTCGAGCGGCAGGGAGTCGTCCAGGGTGACGCGCACCGCGTCGCCGCCGCGCTTGCGCGCCGCGCGGCCGCGCGCGTGGTCGACCAGGATGCGGCGCATGGTGCCCGCCGCGACGGCGAAGAAGTGGGCGCGGTCCTGCCAGGGGATGTCGGCCTGCACCAGGCGGCCGTACGCTTCGTGCAGCAGGTCGGTCGGTGCCAGGGTGTGCCCCGGCCGCTCGTCACGCATGCGGCGCGCCGCGACCCGGCGCAGCTCGTCGTAGACGACCGGCATCAGCTCGTCGAGCGCCCGGCTGTCGCCTTCCCGCCAGCGTTCGAGCAGGTGGGTGACCGGCTGGCCCGTCATCGCACCTCCTCTCGGCTGCGGGCTGGCGCCAGTCTAGCCGTCGCGGTCTCGCCTCACGGCACCGCGTTCGACCACGCTGAGGAGTCGCCGGACTCGAAGCCGTCGAGGAAGATCGCCGCTGCCGGGTTCTCCTCCGGCGAGCCGTCGAGCTGGCGCAGGTAGGCGAGCAGCTCGGCGCGTTGCGACGCCCCGAGGTCGAGTGCAGCGCGGTGGGGCTCGGCGAGCGCCATCTCGGCCGGCGAGGTGACGATCAGGTCGTCGAAGCTGAGGTTCGAGCCGCCGCCGGAGCGCCGGATCTCGATCGAGTTGACGGCTCCCGGCTGGAAGGTGAGACCCTCGATGCGCGCCGTCGCCCAGTTGGTGTGGCGCCACTGGGGGTCGTTGCCGGTCAGCGCCAGGCTGCGGGAGATCGGAGGTCCGCCGTTGATGCGCACCTCGATCTGCGGCGGCCCGTAGCCGGCGCTGTAGCGCAGCTCGACGGCGCCCTGGCCGCCGCCGCCGCCGTCGACTCCCGAGAAGGTGACCCGGGCGCCGCTGGCGCCGAGGTCGACGTAGGCGCGGCCGCGCACCGTGTCGTCGTTGTTCAGGTGCACCCACTGGTCGACCACCTGGGCGCCCGAGGCGAGCGAGCCGTCCTCGGCCGGCAGCAGCACGCCGCCGGCGACCGAGAAGACGTCCTCGAGGGTGGCCGCCGAGCCGTCGTGCAGGTAGGGCGCTCCCGCCCAGACGCCGCGCAGCGTCGGCGTGTCGATGCCGAGCAGGGCGGCGCCGAGTCGCTCTCCCGAGGTGGTGCGCAGGGTGCCGACGTCGTGCAGCGTCTCGGTGCCGTCGGGGCCGGCGGTGGAGTCGGTGAAGCGGGAGCCCTGGTGGCACGAGCCGCAGTCGAGGGCGAGGAAGTGGCCGCGGCCGGCGGTTCCTTGCGCGGTGAGCCCGCCGCCGACGGCGCGGTGGGGCGAGCGCGGCTGGTGGCCGTCGCCGAGCGAGGCGACGTAGGCGGCCAGCGCGTCGAGATCGGCCGACAGGCCCGCCTTGGGCGCGCCGAGCGGCGGACCGGTGGCGGCGAAGTCGGGGTCGCTCAGGAAGCCGGAGCCGCCGAAGGCGCCGCGGATGTCGTTCTCGAAGTCCTGGATCTCGTCGAAGTTGGCGCTCCAGTGCACGTTGCCGTGCTCGATGCCGCCGCGACCCCGCAGGTCGGTGGTGTTGCGCAGGCCCTCGCCGCGGCCGGTGAAGTCCCAAACCCGTCCGTCGTGGCCGCCGTCGAGGTGGCAGGTGGCGCAGGAGAGATAGCCCTCGGCGCTCATCCGCGGATCGCTGGCGTGGTAGAAGAGCCGCTTGCCGAGCAGCACGTCGGCGGGCAGCGTCTCGGCCGCCACCACCGGGACGTCGCTGGCGGCGACGCTGGTCGAGCCAAGACGCAGCAAAGCGTCGGTCTCCAGCGCGGTGACGCTGCGGCCCATGAAGTTGGCGACGAAGGTGCGGCGGGTGCTCTCGTCGACGCAGACGCCCTGCGGCGCGGCGCCGCTGCCGAGCCGCGTCACGAAGCTGCCCAGCCCGCTCGACTGCGCCTGCTCGAGGGCGTCGAGCACCACCACCTCGTCGTTGCCCTGCAGGGTGACGAAGACGTAGTCGCCGAGCGGCGAGAAACCGATCCCGGAGGCGGAGTCGCTGTTGTCGAGATCGATGGCGCCGGCGAGCTGGCCGCTGGCGGTGTCGATCTGCAGCGCCACGTTGCGCACCGTGTTGTCCTGGTCGAGATCGTCGTGGAAGAGCAGGCCGCGTTCGCTGTTGGGCTTGGTCGCGGTGACCCACAGGCTCGCGCCGTCGGGCGAAAGCGCCGCGCCGACCAGCTGGTTCGGCGTGCCCTTGCCCGAGGCGGTGGTGTCGCGGTGGTCGTCGCCGCCGAACTTGGCGATGCGCACCGTGCGCACCAGGCTCAGGCTCGCCGGATCGACCTCCCAGACCTCGGCGTGGTCCTTCGGCGACAGGAAGCGGGTGACCCACAGCCTGGTGCCGTCGCCCGCCACCGCGATCGCGCGCGGCGTCGGCCCGAGCGGCAGCAGCCCCGTCTGGGTCCGCGTCGCGGCGTCGAAGCGCGCCAGCTCACCGGAGCCCGAGTAGCTGACGAAGGCGGTCTGGCCGCCCGGTGAGAAGGCGATGCCGATCGGCGCGCTGCCGTAGTCGAGCACGATCTCCTCGACCAGCGCGCCGCCGGCCGAGTGCACCGCAATGCGGTCGCCGCGCTCGCACGCCACCCACAGCTCGCCGGCGCCGGAGAGCGCCACGCTGCGCGGACCGTCGCAGGTCGGCACCTCGAGCTCGACGCCGAGGGAGTCGGCGTCGACGGCCGCCAGAGTGTCGTTGTCGGGGTTCACCTTGTAGACCCGGCGGCCTCCGTCGTCACAGGCGATCTGTGAGCTCTGCGTCGGCAGCGGACCGGCCGGCTGGGCGACCACGGTGACCGTGGCGGCGCGGGTGGCCAGGGCGCCCTGCGGATCGCGCGCCTGCACCGTGGCGCGGTAGTGGCCGGGAGCGTCGTAGGAGTGCAGCGCGCCGGTGCCGGGCGACCACGCGGTGCGCGGCGAGCCGTCGCCGAAGTCGAAGCGGTACTCGAGCGGATCGTCGTCGGGATCGCTGGCGGAGGCCGAGAAGCTGACGTCGTCCTGCGGATCCACCGGGTAGGGCGTGGCGGTGAACGAGTCGACCTGCGGCGCGCCGTTGCCGCCCACCGCCGAACCGGTGGAGAAGGTGAACGAGTAGCCCACCATGCCGTTGCCCACCGCGTCCTGGATGCCGCCTGCCGGCAGCACCACCTCGTAGGTGGTGTCGGGCAGCAGGTCGTCGTCGGGGGTGAAGGTGAGCACGTCGTCGAACGAGAAGATCATCCGCCCGGAGATCGGTGCGCCACCCAGCGGCCGGACGATGAACGTGGTGCCGTTGATCATCGTCGTCGTGTCGAGCGTCTCGTGGATCAGCAGGCTGATCGGTGCGCCGACGGGGTAGTTGGTTCGCCCCGCCTGCGGCACGTGGTAGCCGACCTCGGGGCCGCGCAGGTCGGGGGTCGCCTGGTGGGCCCAGATCGCCATGCCCTCGTTCGGCCCGATGCCGCCGGTGACCAGCAGGTTGCCGATCGGCAGCAGGAACTGGCTGGTGTTGACGCCGGTGCCGCCGTCGCTCGGCCGCACCGCGTTCGCCGCGTCGAGGTGCAGCACCGACTCGAAGCTGCGCATGTCGACCTTGTGGTCGCCCATGAAGGCGAACTCGTCCTGGAACTGAACGTACATCGACTCGTCGCCGGGCAGCGAGCGGTCGGTGACGAACTGCAGGTTGGAGGGATCGGTGGCGTCGACGATGCGGAAGCCGTTGCCGCCGGTGCGGTAGGGGAAGACGATGTAGAGCTTGCCGTCGCCGCCCCACAGCTCCGGCCAGTAGCCGCCCGGCCCGCCGGTGGTCAGCACGTCGAGCAGCACCGGGTTGGTCGGGTCGCTGACGTCGTAGGTGGCGACGCCGGTGCGGCTCTGATCCGAGGCGAAGATCAGCAGATCGCCGAGCAGGAAGGGGTGGCCGATCACTCCCGTGGTGCCGAGGTGGTCCCACTCCGCCAGACGCACCCAGTCCTTCTCGATGAAGGCGTTGCCCGAGATCTCGCCGTAGCTCCAGTAGGTGTCGCCGACGAACCACGGTTGGAAGAGCTGGCCGCGCACCCCGGCGCCGTGCGAGCCGGGGAACGTCGTGCGGGTCAGGGTGCCCGGCGGCCCGGTGGCCTCGAAGACCCAGGGCGCTTCCGGCGGCCAGTTGCTGCCCAGCACCAGGTAGTCGCCGCTCGAGAAGTAGCCGTGCGCGTTGATCGGCATCGGCGTGATGCCCCACTGCTGCAGCTCGACCGGCGACGTGGGATCGGAGATGTCCCAGGTGCGCACCTGGAAGTCCGCCCCCGGCTGGCTGGAGGGGATCTCCGGCACCGTGAACAGGATGCCGTTGTGGTACGCCAGGATCGCCGTCCGCCCCTGCTGCGGTGCGTTGAGCCCGGAGAGCAGCGTGCCGGGCGTCTGGTGGACGTTGGGGATGCCCTGGGCGAGCAGGGGAGTGGGCGCCGACGCGGCGGCCAGGACGAGCGCCGCAAAGACGGCGCCCCGGTGGGAGAAGCGGGATCCCATGATCGAACTCCTGACGAGCGGAGGGGAGTACGGCCGAGCGGCGTCGGCCGGCGAGCAGGGCATCGTGATTTAGCTATAGGACGATATCAGCTCGTGCCCGTCGTCCCCAACGGCCGCAGTCTCCCCCGGAGACGCGACGAGGGGGCCGGACACGAAGCCCGACCCCCTCGAAACGACCGGGGGCGTCGAACCCCCTCACTCCGTTCGTCCGTCTGCCCGTCGACGGCCCTCACCCCTTCTTGAAGGTGCCGCTGCCCCCCGAGACGCCGATGCTCACCCCCAGGCCGGCGCCGACGGCGCTGCCGATGAAGGTGCTGCCGCGCCAGAAGTTGAGGTTGGTCTGGCCCCCGGCCGAATTGAAGTTGAACGACACGTCACCGAAAATCTGCGACTCCGGCACCGCGAAGACCGCCGTCATCCAGGTGACGCCCCCACCGAATGCGGCGCCCCAGGCCGTGCCGTCGAACTTTGCGTACGCCCCCGAAGGCAGCTTGAACCCCTTGTCGTTGCTGTAGACCTTCACGTAGACGAACGCCTCGGCGAACGCCACCTGACTGGGCGGCGTCGGCCCGATCGTCTCCGCGATCTGGTTGGCCTTCACCAGCTCCTGGATGTGGCTCAGCTTGCCCGCGGCGACGTCGGCGTGACCCTGCATCTCCTGCGACGACGGTGCGCTTTCCTGACTCATGTTTGCCCCTCAGTTTCTGAGTGTTCCGCTGGAGTGCGGAGACACCTTAGAAAGAAGTCCCCGCCATCGGCGGTCAACGTCAGAAGGAATGAGCCCTGAACGTTTCGGTTGTCCGAGAGCCGGGACTGCCCTCATTTCCTTGCTACAGGGTTCGGGGCTGGAAGTTTCCCGGGCTGCGGCCGACAGATACGGGATCGGCCCGGAATGACCGGCTGTTCATTGGCGACAAAGGCACTCTGGCCCCCGCTTCACCACTCGACGAAGTCCGCGTAGCCAAAGACCGAAGCAAGGAATCCAACCAGCACGATTCCCAGCGACCACCGAGTCCTGGAGGCAAGTGCGACTCCGAGCAGACACAGTGCACGTCCGAACATGATGATCAAGAGAGCTCTCTCTTGATACGGCGATGCATTGGTCTCGTTGGCCGCGATCAGGAAGATCCCGAGGTCGCCAGCCAATGCAAGCAGAACGGTCGAGAGGAGGACCGCCAGTCGGACTGGATCGACCCGCTGCCTGGCGACACCGATGTCTGAACCCGTAGCCATCACTGCACCTCTCGATTCTCGAATCCGAACCAGACGAGCCAGCGTTCCCACTCTTCAACCCCGGCCCAGCCCTGGGCCTTCGCTCGTGGCAGCTCAGGTGCCGCGCCAGGAAGGCAGCGCGAGCACCGTCATCGACCTCTGGCCTCAGCCGTGCTCAAGTTCCACTGCAGTTCGTCAACCACCGCCTGCCATTCCAGCCGCTTCCTCTCCCGCTGCGCCGCCATCGCGCCGCGCCACAGCTCGCACCAGCACTCCAGCAGCAGCTCCCGCTCGGCGCCCTCGAGGCCTCGTACGATACGCAGCCCCGTGTGGCGCAGGCGGATCGACCCGCCGGCCGCGTCGGCGTCGTCGGACGGCAGCCGCTCGACGACGTCGCCCATGCCGCCGAACATCGCCTCGAGGTAAGCCGCCGCCTGCTCCAGGTCGCCGTCGGGCGCGCCGATCATCGCGGCGGTCTCGCTCTGGTACTGCAGGCCGATCAGCCGTGCCGACTGCCTGGCGAGCTGCCGTGCGGCGCTCTTGCCCAGCACCCCGGCGAGCTCGCCGATCCCGTTGCGCAGGTAGTCGAGCGCGTAGTTGAGCTTCGCCTTGTGCAGGCGCTCCTCGGGCCACGAGGCCGAGGGCAGCTCGGGCTGCGGATGCAGCGAGAAGTCGGGTGGACGCTCGTCCGGGGCGAAGCGCAGTCGCTCGTCCTCGGCGAGCTCTCGGTCGCCCTCGTGGAAGTAGCCGCAGAGGCCGAAGGCCGAGTCCTCGACGTCCCCGTATTCGGAATCTGCAGCCTCTGAGAGCAGGTCCTCCGACACGCAGACGAAACCGAGCCGGGGATTGCCCAGCGACACGCCGTTGTGCGCGTACCAGCCGCGCAGGAAGCCGCGGCTCACCTCCACCGGCAGCCCGCAGAGCGTCGGCCCGGCGTACATCCAGCGCGGATAGCGGAAGCGCACCCACGCCTTGCGATCGCTCTCCGGCAGATACTCCACGCCGACGCCGCCGACGCTGTTCGACAGCACGTGGTACTGGGCGCAGGCCACCGCGTGCGGCAGCCCTGTCAGCCCGAGCTTGTCCAGGCCGTCGAGGAAGCGCGCCTCGTGCTGGCGCCGGAAGAGCCGGAACATCCACTCGCCGATGACTCCGGGGCCCTTGCGGGCCGAGACCATGAGCTGCAGGCCGAGGAACCAGGCGTGGTGCAGGTGCGCCTGGGCGCGGACGGCGGCGGAGGGTTCGCTCATGGCGGCGGCGGGCCAAAGGGTAGAGGACCTTCGACTGTAGCGCGATGGCCGCTTGCGCCCGCGTCCGGCACAGGAGGTGGTGGAAGCGATCCTCTACCGCCTCTCATTCCGCGTCCGAACCTCGGAGGCCCAGACCTTGATCCACCGGCCCCTGTCCCCCATCGCCCTCTTCGTCGCCTTTGCTCCGGTTCTCACCCCGGGACCCAGTGCGGCTAGCGACCGCACCGAGCAGGCCCGGCTCACGCTGCCCGGAGCGGTCCAGGCACAGCGCCAACTCGGCGAGGCGGTGGTGCTGCGCGGCGCGTCGGTCACCACCGACATGCGCCACGCCGCCGGCGACTTCGCGATGACCTGGGAGCGGGGTGCACGACACGACTGGACCCACGTCGACTCCAATCTCACCGACGGCAGCTCGCACGCCTTCGCCAGCCACGGTTCGCACCGTGCCTGGCTCGAGCGACCCCTCGGGAGCACGGTGCGCATCAGCGACTGGGTGACCGACGAGATCCTGGTGCCCGAGTTCGGCGGCACCGCACGCGCGATCGCGCTCGGCCCCGACGTGATGGCTGTGGGCTATTCGCCGACCACTCCCCAGGGCTGGGTCGACATCTTCCGCTACCAGGGCGGGGCCTGGGTCTTCGAGCAGAACCTCCAGGGCGGCTCCTTCACCGGCTTCGGCTCCTCCCTGGCGTTCAACGACGCCGGTACCCTGCTCGCGGTCGGCGCGCCGAGCAGTGGCTTCTTCGGCGACGACAACGGCGAGGTGCGCGTCTATGCCGACCAGCCGGCCGGCTGGGTGCTCGTGCAGACCGTCGAGCCACCGGCCGTCTTCGATCAGCAGACGAACGCCGGCTTCGGCTTCAGCATCGACATCGTCGGCCCGTGGCTGGCCGTCGGCGCCCCCTGGGCCGACCGCCAGACCGCCGGCCAACCGCAGGTCGACGTCGGCTACGTCTTCATCTACGAGGCTGTCTTCCTCTACGGTCTGCACCGCTCCTTCTTCGGCGGGCCCGGCGACCGCCTCGGCACCAGCCTCGCCATGGCACGCAAGACCGACGGCAGCTACCTGCTCGCCGCCGGTGCCCCCTACGACAGCTTCTGGCGTGGTGGCGCCGACCACGGCGCCATCGCCACCTACCGCTGGACCCGCGACAGCGACGAGTGGGCCGCCGGCGACCGCCTGCTCGACAGCCAGGCCGGCACCGACGACAACCTCGGCACCGCCGTCGCCACCGACGGCACCTGGATCATCGCCGGCGTCCCGTCGGTCGACCTCCTCGACGGCCAGGGAGTCCTGCGCGCCAACGCCGGCGCCGTCCTCGTCTTCCTCGACGACCGCATCTTCGGTGACGGCTGGGAGTCCGGAAACACCAGCTGGTGGAGCAGCACCAGTCCGTAGGCAGCGCCTCCTCTTCGCCCCTCTCGAAGCAGGCTGACTATCTCGCCAGCCACTCGAGGACGAGGACGAGCACGAAGAGCAGGGGAATCGAGAAGATCACGCCAAGAGCGATCAACCTCGGGATGCGCCCACGTCTGAGCGTTTCCTCGGCTTCGGCACAGTACTCCTCGAGAGCCTGCCCGCCGAGTTCCAGCGTCCTCCTGAAGGCCAGGCAAGTCGAGGCTGGCGGCGGGGATCCGCTCGAATCGTGGCATGGCGACGTCTGCGTTTCAGCTGAAACGCGCACGCCGTCTGCTCCGCGCCAAAGATGGCGGCCCTAGCGGTCCCAGACCACGGGCACGTCGTAGGCCTCGAGTTGCCGATCCCCCGACAACAGTGCCAGCGAACGGACCTGGGCCCGAGCCTGGGTCACCAGCAACCTGCCTTGGCGGATGGCGGTAGTCCGGTTCGAGGCGGGGCTGCTCGAGGGAGTTCAGTGGTTCACCGCAACTCGTGCGAGTCGTCGGTGAAGTCGTCGATCGGCTCGTCGAACTCCGCAGCGATCCTGACCTTGCCCTTTGCAGTGCCAAGGGTCCGAGTCCTTGCCTCCGGTTGCACGGGCGTCAGCCGGACGAGCGGCTGCGTGCCGCGCGCGATCACGATCTCCTCGCCTTCAACCGCTTCGCGGATCAGACGGGAGAGGTGAGTCTTCGCCTCGTGGATCGTGACGATCTTCATGGGTGGAGGATGACCGACGCGCTTCAGCTGCAACCTCTGCTACCGCCAGACCGTCACCCACCTCCACTCACACGGCTGACCGTTCCAGACCGGCAGGCTCGATCCGTCGATCGCCGGATCCGTCTCCAGCTCCTCCTCGGCACGCACCACCGGAGCCCACGGCAACGGTGCGCCGCCCGGCCAGCGGATCTCCAGCGCACCGCCCTGGCCCAGCTCGGCCCTGAACCCACCCTCGTGTACCAGGCGATGGTGCCGTCGGCAGAGCAGCACCAGGTTGTCGAGCTTCGTCTCGCCGCCCGCGGCCCAATGCACCAGATGATGCGCGTCGCAGTGTCGCGAGGTGCAGCCAGGGAAGCGGCAGTGCAGGTCTCGCATTTCGAGGGCGCGGCGCATCGGCGCGGGGACCACCCGCGACTTGCGCCCGATGTCGAGCGCACTGCCTTCATCGTCCACCGTGACCTCCACCTTCGAGCAGTCGCAGGCGATGCGCTGCGACGTTTCAGCTGAAACGCGCACCCCGTCCTCGAGCGCCGAGACGCCCCGGGCATCAGCGTCCTCGAGCACCGGCTCGGCGACGTGCACCACCACCTGGTAGCGGTCGCCCGGAGTGTTTCCCAGTGCCTGCTCGGCGAGGTGCACCAGCGCGTCGGCCCGCCGCTGGGCGGGCGAGGGATCTGCATCCTGCACGTGTGGATCGAGGGCAGGGGTGGAGGTGTTGGCCTCTCTGCCTCCTCCCCCTGCAGGGGGAGGATCGAGGTGGGGGTGTTGGCCTTCGCCGCGGTGCTGCCCCTCACCTTCGTGTGGCACCTGCGGACGTTCTGCCCGCCACAGCTCATCCTCCGCCGCCTCGATCGCCCGCAGCACCGCGGCGCCTGCCTCCGGCGCCAGCCGACCCCGGATCACGAGCGTGCCGTCGTCGTCGAAGTAGACCGCGAGCTTGCGCCCCTCGTGCTGCGCCTGCGCCTCGTCGATCTCCTCCTGCCGATCCATCCGCCGCCACAGCCGCACCAGCTTCTCGACGTGTGCGGTGGTGCCGGCCTGCGCGAACTCGAGCAGCTCCTGCTCCTTCTCCGGCGTCGCCACTCGGGTGAGCGCCCGCACCTTCGAGAAGGAGAGCTCGCCGCGCTCCATCGCGGCGGAGATCTTCGGCAGCTCGCTCAGAGCCCGCGCCGTGCGCACCTTCTCGCGCGCCGGCCCCATCGAGATCCCCGTGCGCCAGCTCAGCCAGTGAGCGCAGGAGTGGAACGCTCCCGGTCCACCCGAGTTCCACCCCTGGCGCTCGTCGAACTCCGCGATCATCACCAGCAGCCGGTAGGTCGCCGCGTGGATCTGCGCCGCCAACGTCGCGATCTCCTCACCCAGCGCCTCGAGCTCCGCCCGCTCGGCGAACGTCGCCAGGGCGGAATCCTCGCGTGGTGGGGCCATGATCTGCCTCCCTCTTGCTGTCTGAGCCGCTTGAATCGATGGCGGAAAGATAGCGGAAAACAGGCGGAAAGTCCAGTAGATGCTGGGGTCTCTGATCGTCGTCGTGAAGGTCCCGAGCAGCGAACGGCCCCAGCCGCCTCGACCGCGTTGCAGCTGAAACGCGAGGCTTGCCCGTGCGCCACCAGCCCGCGCGCCCACCAGAACCACCAGCACCGTTTCCTCCCCTCCGTCATGCCAGCGGAGAGCCTGCCCCGGACTTGATCCGGGACTGGCATCCGTGCGTTCCCTCCCGGACGACCCGCCACTACGGATCAACTCGCTCCGTGCGTTACTCTTCCGGACATCCCTTCCCATCACACACCGAACGCTCTAAGGGGGAGCAAGTGACGGCGGCTGAGGGCATCGGGAGCCGGAGCAGAGGTTCGCGTCGTTGTGCGGAGCGCTGGAGCTGAGCGCGCGCCATGGACCTCGACCGCTTCTGCGCCCTGCGCACCCACCAGTACCACCTCACCGCGCGCAGCAACCTCGAGCGCATCCTCGAGCAGCGCCTGCTCGTGCCCGCCGCCACGACGCTCACTCACGGCGGCCACCCGATCGACCAGCGACGCCGCGAGTCGATCGTGGTGAGGACGCCGGTCGGCGAAGTCCACGTGCGGGATCAGGGGCCGCTGCACGAGGGGAACATGCGCCTGGGCGACGGCTGGGACCTCGCGCGCTTCGTCGCCTGGGTGAACCGGCACGTCTTCTTCTGGCCGGGGAACGACGAGAAGCCCATCGCCCACGGCCTGCGCCACTTCCAGCGCTACGAGGCCGAGAGCCCCGTGGTGCTGCGGGTCCCCACCCGAGCACTGCTCGACGCCAACCCGGACCTCGCGCCGAGGTTCGCGCGCCACAACTCCGGCGCGCCGCGCTGGTCGGGAGGGAAGGCGAGCCCGAGGGGAGCGCGGACCTACCTGCCGGCGTCGCAGATCGACGTCACCCCGGGCAGGGTGGTCGAGATGGTGTTCGAGGGTGCGGTGCGGTTGCCGGAAGGTAGTGGCGTGGAGGTCCTGCGGGGCCCGTGGGCGAATGGCGAGGGGAGTGTGATCCGCCGATGAGTGACCTCAAACTCTTTTCCCTCTCCGGCGGCCAGGCCGAGGAGATCCCGGGCACCGCTGTCGCACTGGAGAAGTCGCTCCAGAACCTGATCGAAGCGAACCTCGAGACGCTGCTCGGGGTCCGTTTCCTCGCCAGCGAGTACGGCACCGGTCCCAAGCATGGCGGACGGATCGACTCGCTCGGTCTCGACGAGAACGGCTGCCCGGTGATCCTCGAGTACAAGCGGTCGACAAACGAGAACGTGATCAACCAGGGTCTCTACTACCTCGACTGGCTGCCCGACCACAAAGCCGACTTCCAGATCTTGGTGATGAAGGTGCTCGGCGCGGAGGCGGCGGAAGGCCTCGACTGGGCTGGGCCGCGCCTGCTATGCATCGCCGGCGGCTTCACGAAGTACGACGAGCACGCGGTGCAGCAGATCAACCGCAACATCGAGCTCGTGCGCTATCGCCGCTTCGGTGAACGCCTCCTCGCTCTCGAGCTGGTGAACGCGGAGCAGGCTGACGACGGCGCGAAGGCAGTGTCGGCGACTGGGCCTGCGGCGACCTACACCCAGAAGACGTTCACCGAGGCACTCGCGAAGGCCGAGCCCGGGCTGCGCGATCTCTACGACGAGCTGCGAGCCTTCCTCATCGCACTCGGTGACGACGTGCAGGAAAGGACCCTCAAGTTCTACATCGCCTTCAAGCGACTGAAGAACTTCGCCTGCGTGGAGATCCAATCCGAACGGCTGAAGATCCACGCCAAGTTGGATCCGGACGACGTCGAGCTGGTCGACGGCTTCACCCGAGACGTCAGGGACCTCGGTCACTTCGGCACCGGTGATCTCGAGATACTGGTCCGCAACCGAACCGACCTGGAACGCGCCAAGCCGCTGCTCGAGCGCAGCTACGAGGCGAGCTGACCTCGTGAACGCTGTGGTGTTTCAGCAGAAACAGCCCGCTTGCGAACGCGCCCGCGAGACACGGCGCAGAACGCGGAGTTGCTTCAGTTGCTTCAGTGTCTCCGTCTCTACGCGAACGCCGGCGACGCGGTGGCGGGGCGGCGCTACCGGAAGCTGATGGCGACACTCGAGGACGTCTCGTCCGGCGGTCAGTTCGGGCGCAACGAGCTGAACGAACGATGAACGAATGGTCACGTCGTTCTCCATGAGACTGACGGTGGTGGATCCCTACCGATGAAGGACTCGATCTCCTCTCCTCTGCGCATCGACTACCTGGTCGTCGGAGCCCGCAAGGGACGGCTAGGGATCACGATCTGTCCGGGCAAGAAGCAGTCGGTTGGGATGGCGGGGTCTTGGGACCGGGACCTCGATCTCGATCTCGACGCGATCTCGGCCTGGGGCGCGGGTCATCTGGTGACGTTGATGGAGGCGGAGGAGCTGCCGGTCTATCGGGTTCCGGTGGAGGCGCTGGCGGAGGGTTGCAGGGAGCGCGGCCTCGTCTGGCATCACCTGCCGATCCGTGACGTGGACGTGCCGGGTCCGGAGTGGGAGGAGGCCTGGGCGCAGGGTGCGGGGGAGGCGTTGCGCCGGGCGCTGCGCGACGGCGAGGGGGTGGTGGTGCACTGCCGGGGCGGCCTGGGGCGCTCGGGCATGGTGGCGGCGCGGCTGCTGGTGGAGCTCGGGGAGATGGCTCCGGAGGAGGCGATCGCGGCGGTGCGCCGGGTACGGCCCGGGGCGATCGAGACGCGGCAGCAGGAGGAGGTGGTGCGGCGGGCGCGGCCGGTCTTCGATGCCTCACCGGTCGAGGCGCGCGACCGGTTCCTCGGTTGTCTGCTCGGCGGCGCGGTGGGCGATGCGCTGGCGGCGCCGGTGGAGTTCATGAAGCGGCGCGAGATCCTCGCGCGCTTCGGCCCCGACGGAATCACCGACTACGCCCCGGCCTATGGCGGCATCGGCCGGATCACCGACGACACGCAGATGACGCTGTTCACCGCCGAGGGACTGATCCGGGGGTGGGTGCGCGGCAAGCTGAAGGGCATCACGAGCTATCCCGGAGTGGTGGCGCACGCCTACCTGCGCTGGCTGCGCACCCAGGGCGAGAGCAACCGCCACGATCTGGAGTTCGGCGACGAGGAGCCGGGCTGGCTGATCGGTCACCGCGAGCTGCACGATCGCAGGGCGCCGGGCAACACCTGCCTCGCGAGCCTGCGCGAGATGCGCAGCCTGGGAGGCCCGGCGCGAAATAGCAGCAAGGGTTGCGGCACGGTGATGCGGATCGCGCCGGTGGGGCTGTTCGTGCGCAGCGTGGAGGGCGCCGAGGCCACCGCCGGCACCTTCGAGGTCGCGATGGAGATCGCGGCGATCACCCACGGTCACCCGACCGGTTCGCTCACCGCAGGGGTGCTGGCGGTGGTGATCCAGCTCCTGGCGGGGGGAGCGTCGCTGGAGGACGCGCTGCGCGACGCGAAGCGACTGCTGGTGGCGCAGCCGGACCACCGGGAGACGCTGCAGGCGATCGAGCTGGCGGAGGAGCTGGCGGGTCGTTCCGGGGGCGCGGAGCTGCCGCACGAGGAGGCGATCGCCCGTCTGGGTGAGGGCTGGATCGCCGAGGAGGCGCTGGCGGTCTCGATCTACTGCGCGCTGGTGGCGGACGACTTCCGGCACGGCGTGGTGCTCGCCGCCAACCACGACGGCGATTCCGATTCCACAGCCGCGATCACCGGCAACCTGCTCGGCGTGCGGCTCGGCGTCGGTGCGATCCCCGCGGAGTGGCTACAGCGGCTCGAGCTGCGCGAGGTGATCGAGGAGCTGGCGACGGACCTGCTGGAGCTGCCGCAGTGGCGGATCGGCGAGTACGAGCTCGACGAGGCGGAGCAGCAGCGGGTGTGGAGGAAGTACCCGGGGTACTGACTGTTGATGGACGGGCGGTTGGGAAGGAGTGGGAGGGTTCGTCGCCCTTTCGTCGCCACTTGGGCGTTGCTGCAGGCATGTGACGCATGGATTCCAGCCTTCGCTGGAATGGCAGATGCGGGAGTGTCGTCGCCGCGGTGGACGGAGCTGCTTCATGTGGCGCATGGAACCGTAGCCCCGGATCGAGTCCGGGGCTACGCTCTTCGCTGGGATGACAGAGGCAGGGGAAGTGCTCGTCGCCGTGGTGGCTGGTCTGCAGCGTGCAACGCGTGGATTCCCGCTTTCGCGGGAATGACAGATGCGGGACTTTCGTCGCCACGGTGGACGCGGCGGTTTCACGGGACGCGTGGGAAGTAGTGGTCTGAGGGAGGGCGGTTGACACCAGTCCGGCTTGGTGCGTACGCTTTTCCGTACGGAGCACGCTCATGACCAGTATCACCGCCACTGAAGCCCGTCGCCTGCTCTATCGGCTGGTGGACGAGGTGCGCGAGTCGCACGAGCCGGTGCACATCACCAGCAAGCGAGGCAACGCCGTGCTGGTCAGCGAAGACGACTGGCGAGCGGTGCAGGAGACGCTGTTCCTGCTCTCGGTCCCGGGCATGCGCGAATCGATCCGCGAAGGGCTCGCGACGCCGGTCGAGGAGCTGGAGAGCGAGCTCGACTGGTGAGCTGGCGGCTGCTCTACACGCGAGCCGCCAAGAAGGATGCGAAGAAGCTGCGCTCAGCGGGTCTGAAGGCGAAGGCCCAGTCCCTGCTCGAGTTGTTGGAGCGCGACCCCTTCGAGGTGCCGCCACCGTACGAGAAGCTCGTCGGCGATCTGGCCGGTGCGTGCTCGCGCCGCATCAACATCCAGCATCGCCTGGTCTACCAGGTGCTGGAGGAGGAGCGCGTGGTGAAGGTGCTGCGCATGTGGACGCACTACGAGTGAGGGGGGTTGCCGTCGCCCACTCGTCGCCACCGGGCTTTGGCGCAGCATGCGGTGCGTGGAATCGCAGCTTTCGCGGGAACGACAGAGGGGCGAGGGGAGTCGCCGCGGTAGTGGGGCCGAGCGGCGTGATGCGTGGCAGCCCAGGAATCAGTCCGGTGCTACGCCCTCCGCTGTGATGACGGATCACGCTGCGTCACGCCGCCTCATAGAGATCGACGGCCTCCGCTTCGATTCGATCGGATTCGTGGTGAGAGGAAGCCGCGGGTGTTGAGGTCGGTGGGCTTGCCGAGGAGCTCTTCGAGCTCGTGCTGCAGGGTGATGAAACGGAGGCCGACGCGGCTGTTCGGCAGGAACTCGACGAGCAGGTCGATGTCGCTGTCGGTCGACTGCTCGCCACGCGCAGCGGAGCCGAAGACGGCGAGGCGTGCCACGCCGTGGCGACGGCACAACTCGACGAGCCGTTTCTCGATGCCCGGGCTGGTGAGTTGTGGGAAAGTCCTTCACTCACTCCTGAACAGGATCTGGCGGATCGCGGGCAGGGGCAGCTCGCCGTGCTCGAGCAGGGCCTGGTGGAAGTCGCGTAGGCGGGCGTGCTCGCCGAGTCGCTGGCGGTACTCGTCCCACATCTCGAGGATGAGGCGCTCGCCGAGGATCTCGCGGCCGGGGGAGGCGGGGCTCTGGGAGTCGCGCTGGACTTCGAGGAGGGCGTTGGCGGGCTCCATGCCGATCTCGTCGATGTAGGCCTGCATGGCCTGGTCGAAGGTCATCTCGCCCTGCGCCATGCGCAGTTTGGTGAGGATGCGCTGGATGCGCCACATGCGCATCTGCAGGCGTGCCATGCGGGTCTTGAGCGCCTCCATGTGGGGCAGGGTCTCGTAGTAGCCGTGGTCCTCGAACAGCTTCTCGATGTAGAACGACCACGCCTGGCTGAGGTAGGCGCTGCGGTAGGAGCGGCGGATGGGGCTGGGGCGGTGGCGCTCGGCGCCGGCGGTGGCCCAGGCGCGCTGCACGTTGTGGCCGACCCACTCGTGGTAGGAGATGACGTGGGTCCAGTAGGGGTTGTAGGAGCGCAGGCGCTGGCTCTGCTCTTCGGGTGAGATCCACGGCTCGATCGGGGTGAGCACGTAGTAGCCCGAGATGCGGCCGGCGACGGTGGGGCCGTAGGAGGCGCCGCCGAAGGAGAGGATGCGGCGCGCCATCGGCGTGGCGATGACGGTGCCGTAGTCGAAGCGCTCGGGGATCTCGAGCAGGTGGGCGCCGCCGCCATCGCCGGGGTCGCGCAGCCACTCGGCGGTCATCTCGACGTAGCGCTCGGCCATCGGGCGCACCTCGCTCCATGGCGGGGTCTCGTCCTTCATCAGCTCCCAGACGCGGCGCAGGTCGCCGGAGGGGTGGATGCGCTTGGCGAGCTGGCGCATGGCGTCGCGGGTGGCGCGCTCGTCCTCCTCGGCGATGCGCAGGAAGCCCTCGAGCGGAGGATCGGGCAGCCACTCCTGCACCCGGCGGTAGGTCTCGATCAGCTCCGGCGCCCAGGCGGGGGAGCGGTCGGAGCGCGGCAGCAGGTCGCTGCGCATCCACTCGGCGTAAGCGCGCACGGCGGGGAGCGCGGCGGCGGCGGCCTCGAGCAGGGCCGGGCGGTTGGGTGCCTCGATGCACGCCGCCGGCAGCTCGCTCTCGAGCAGCAGCTCGGCGTAGCGGGCGGTGGCGATGGCGTTCTCGGTCCAGGTGGCGGCGGGGCGGGTGAGGTTGGCGCGGGCGTTCTGGAGGATCTGGGGTAAGGCCTCGAGCTCGCGGATCGCCGCGTCGACCGCTTCGCTGCCGGCGGCGCAGGGGCGCAGCAGCAGGGAGTCGGTGGTGAAGAGCTGCAGGTAGCGCACCGGAACCAGCTGCCACAGCGCGGCGTCCTCGATCTCGAAGCGGCGGATCTCGAGCTGGCTGCGCAGCAGGCGCAGGTCGAGGCGCTCGTCGAAGGAGGGTTCATCGTCGGCGCTCGCGCTGTCGCTGGACGCGAGAGCGTCGAGCTCGGCGAGGTCTGTGAGCAGGGCCCGCAGCTTCTCGGCGGCGTCGGCGTACTCTTCGGCCGAATGCAGCTCGATCTCGATCTCGGTCGAGCGCTGGTGGATGTCGGCGAGGCGCTGGGAGAGGGGGACGGGCTCGTCGCCCCGCGCGAGGATCGGTGTGGCGAGGCCGAGGAGGAGGGCCAGGGGCAGCACCAGGGGCAGGACGAGGGGCAGGGCGAGGAGTGCAGGTGTTGAGCTACGCATCGCAGCGAGGACGGGTGGACGCGCCGGGTTGGTTCGCGGCGCTCGTCCCGGTGGCGGCGGCGGGCGTGGTGTGGACGTCGCTGACGTCGGGCTACGCGGCGGTCGCTGGCGGGTGGTCGGGCGGTGTGGAGCGTTGGATCGCCGCCGCGCTGGTGGTGGCGGCGTTGCTGGTGTTCGGCGGCACGCTGGGCTCGCGGGCCGATCGGGGCGACAGGCGCTGGGCTCGCGCTGGTGGCGCCGGGATGGTGACGCTGGCGGCCGTGGCCGCGCCGGCGGCGTCGGTGGATGTGCGCGGCGCGGCGGTGGCGCTGTCCAGCATCGGCCTTGGGCTGGTGATCGCGGGCGGTGTGGCGGAGCTGGAAGATCGTGTCGGCGGGCGCGGTCTGGCGGCGCTCGGGGCTCTCGTGGCGCTCGGCCTGGCGTGTGCTCTCGGCGCTCTGGTGACGCTGCCGGGCTCAGGGTCGCGCCTGGTCGCGGCAGGGCTCGGCGTGGCGTTCGCGGTCTGGCCGCCGTCACTGCCGCTGCAGGAGCGGGTGCCGGAGTGGCCGGGCGTCGACCGCTACGTCGCCTGGAAGCACGGGGCGAGGGTGTGGGGCGACGGTCGCACCTGGGCGGTGGGGCTGGCGGTGACGGCGCCGTTGGCGCTGGTGCTGATGGGGGCGGCCGCGGGGCCGGGCGCAGCGCTCGGCTACGTCGCCCTCGCGGCGCTGACGCTGGGCGGCTGGTTGGGCCTGTTCGTGCGGCAGCTGCGGCAGGTGACGCCGTTCGGTGCGGTGCGGGCGGTGGCGGTGGTGGTGTCCGCGGGCGGGCTCGTCGCCTGGCTCCTGGTCAACGCGCTGCTCGCTGCCTGAGCGGATCGCATAGCCTCTCAGCCATCGCAGAGCTTGCCCGCTGAGAGCCCGAAGAGGAGGAACCGCCATGCGCCCCCACCGCAGCCGTTCAGGAGCAGTCTTCATCACCCTCGCCGCCCTGACGGTCGTCGCCGCCGTCGTCGGTTGTGCCGCGCCGTCGGAAGAACCGGCGCGAGGAGCAGCGGACAGCGCGTCGGAGGCAGAGGCGGTGCGGTCGTCCGAGGTGATCGATCTGTCGCGCTTCGACCTGGTCGACCTCACCTACGCCTACGACGAGGACACGCTGTTCTGGCCGACGGCGACGGAGATCTTCGAGCTGCGCAGCCAGGCCTACGGCATGACGGAGGGCGGCTACTTCTACTCGGCCAACACCTTTTCGGCGCCGGAGCACGGCGGCACCCACCTCGACGCACCGATCCACTTCCACGCCGATGGGCAGACGGTCGACCAGGTGCCGCTGGAGCGGCTGTTCGCGCGGGCTGTGGTGATCGGCGTCAGCGCCCAGGCGGCGGACGATCCCGACTACCGGCTCAGCGCCGCGGACGTGGCGGCGTGGGAGGCGGAGCACGGCGCGGTGCCGGCGGGCAGCGTGGTGCTGCTGCGCACCGGCTGGTCGGCGCGCTGGCCGGACGCGCTCGCCTACCTCGGCGACGACACGCCAGGCGACGCCTCGAACCTGCACTTCCCGTCGTACGGTGAGGAGGCGGCGCGGCTGCTGGTCGAGGAGCGCGGCGTCGGCATGCTCGGGGTCGACACGGCGAGCATCGACCACGGCGCCAGCACCGACTTCATGGTGCACCGGGTGGCCGCGGCGCGCAACGTGCCGGGGCTCGAGAACCTGGCCGACCTGTCGGCGCTGCCGGCGACGGGGGCGTGGGTGATCGCGCTGCCGATCAAGATCGGCGGCGGGTCGGGTGGGCCGGTGCGGGTGGTGGCGTTGGTGCCGCGGGGTTGAGGTGATGGGCGGTTGCGTGTCTTCGCGGCGCAACGCGGAGGCTTGATGAGACACCCCCTCCCAGCCTCCCCCTGAAGGGGGAGGGGTCGGATGGCGATGCGTTGCTCCTGGGCAGCTCCTCTACATGAAATCGGCGGCGCTGAGGAGCTTGGGCCAGCGCTCGATGGAGGAGCGCATGGCGGCGCCGACCTCGTCGACGGTGAGGGCCTCTTCGGTGGGGGGCTTGGCGACGATCTCGAAGGCTTCCCACGAGAGCAGGTAGACCTTGTTGCCGCCGACGACGAAGGTGCGGCCGGTGACGTCGCTGGCGTCGTCGCTGCACAGCCAGGCGACGGCGGCGGAGACCTTGTCGGGCGCCAGCGGCGCGGCGGCCTGCTCGGGCATGAGGTCCTCGGTGAGGCGCGAGTAGGCGAACGGCGCCAGCAGGTTGACGGTGATGTTCGCCTTGACGCCTTCGAGCGCCAGGCAGCGCATGAAGCCGGCGATGCCGGCCTTGGCGGCGCCGTAGTTGGTCTGGCCGAAGTTGCCGAGCAGGCCGGAGGTGGAGCTGGTCATCACGATGCGGCCGCCCTTCTCCTGGGCGAGCATCTGGTCGTAGGCGGCCTTGGTCACCAGGTAGGTGCCGCGCAGGTGCACGTCGAGCACGACGTCCCACATCTCGTCGGTCATCTTCTTGAACGACTTGTCGCGCAGGATGCCGGCGTTGTTGACCACGATGTCGAGCTGGCCGAACTCGTCGACGGCGCGGCGCACCATCGCCTCGGCGTCGACCTTGGCGCTCACCGAGCCGTAGTCGGCGACGGCGCGGCCGCCGGCGCCGCGGATCTCCTCCACCACCTGGTCGGCCATCGTGCTGCCGCTGCCGGTGCCGTCGCGCGCACCGCCGAGGTCGTTCACCACCACCGCGGCGCCGCAGCGGGCGAGCAGCTTGGCGTGCTCGGCGCCGAGGCCGCCGCCGGCGCCGGTGACCAGCGCCACCTTGCCATCGAGTCGGGTCATGTCTGGAAAGCTCTCCTGGTCAGTTGGAGCTGCCTGCCGGCGCCGGCAGGTCGCTGCGGTCGGGCTCGTACTCGGGGAACGGCAGCGTTTCGGGCACCACCAGGGTGCCGGTGGTCACCTTCATCGGCTCGGGGCCTTCGCCGGCATAGGTGAGCTCGACGAAGGCGGCCTTCCAGCCCTCCTCGGGCTCGGCGATCTCCAGGCGGTACACGCCGTCCTGGCGCGGCGCGATCTCCTCGGCCTCCCAGGTGCGCTTGATGGTGACGACGCGGAAGTCGCGGCGGGTGGGGTTGGTGGCGGTCCACAGTTCAATCTTGGTCGGCGGCTTTCCGGGGTCGGTGCGCACCACGATGACGCCGTCCTCGGCGCTCCAGTCGACCTCGGGCCTCGTGCCGTCCTCGAGCACGCTGCGGTAGAAGCCGACGAAGCTCTCGGCGACGTCGGTTCCGGCGAGCGAGTGGTTGCCGTTGGCGACGTAGCGCAGGTGCTTCTCGCCCGGCAGCTCGTGCCAGTAGAACTTCCACGAGTCGGGCAGGAAGAATTCGTCGCCGGCGGCGTTGATCAGGTACTTGGGGATCTCGGCCAGGCGCTGGCGGTAGGAGTAGGGCTCGGTGATCTCGAGCAGCCGGCGGTACTCGGGCCGCCCCTGCCACTCCATGATGCCCTCGCGCCGATAGTCGTAGACGGCGGGCGCCCAGAAGCCGTAGGCGCGCCAGTGATGCTGGAACGACGGCTCGACGTTGAGCAGGTCGATCACCATCGGCGCGATGGCGACGACGCGGTCGTCGACCGCGGCGGTGGTCCAGGTGGTCCAGCCGCGCTTCGAGCCCCCGGCGACGACGAAGCCGGAGAGCCGGGACTGCCCGCCTTCGCCGGGGAACATCGCCTGCAGCGTGTCCATCGCGCGCACCGCGGCCTTGGTCATCGGCAGCCGTGCCAGCCAGAGCGCGTCGTGGTCGCGGGCGCCGCCACGCAGGAACTGGTCCCAGCCGTAGGCGATCAGCTCGTCCTCCTTGCGCGGGCCGAACTCGTCGCCGGCGAAGGTGATCGGCTGGTTGGGCACCATGCGCAGCTCGGCGGTGATCGAGCCGGTGGCGAGCGCCGGCGCGACGATCAGTGGCGACGGCGCCTCGGGCATCGGGTCGTCGTTGCTGCCGCCGCCGATGAAGAGCATCGCGGTGTCGTGCTCGATCTCGGCGGGGACCACCACCACCAGCCAGTGCTTCCACACCGGCCGGTCGACCTGCTCGGCGGTCAGCCAGGCCTGTGAGGTGAGGTCGACGATCTGGAAGCTGTAGGCCTTCCCGTCGAGCTCGCCCTCGCCGTCGTGCACGACCTCCCAGCGGTAGTGGGGGTCGGGGCTGGCGACGTAGTGGTCGAGCGGGGTGAGCTCCGAGGTGGCGTCGGCCCGCAGCTGCGCCGGCGACGGCGCGGCGCACAGCGCGGCCGCCGTCGCGGCGAGCACGAAGAAGGTGACCTGGCGTCGAGGCTGGCGTCGAAGGATCATCTGCGGCTCCGTAGGGCTCCGGTGAGTGTGGGCTCGCCGCATGCTACCCGCGGACCGGTGGGTCGGCTCAGATGCCGGAGATCGCCCGCGGGTCGTCGGCGACCGCGGAGTCCAGGTGCGCGACGCAGTTGAGCAGCAGTACCGGATGCGGCGCGCCGCCGTCGACCAGGGTCAGCGAGGTGTTGCCCCAACGCTCGGGGACCTCGATCGGGGCGCCGCCCCGGTCGCGGCGCAGGTGCAGGCCGATCAGGCGGCGCAGCACGAAGCCGTGGGTCACCGCGAGCAGCAGAGCCGGCCGCTCGTCGGCGCGCTCGGCGTCGACGCGGCGCAGCAGCGCCCGCCACGCGGCGCCGACGCGGTCGTCGAAGGTCGGCCAGTCCTCGCCGCCGGGAGGTCGGTAGTCGACGGCGAAGGGATCGATCTGGCGCCGGGCGATGTCGTCGTAGCTCTGGCCGCGCAGCTGGCCGAAGTTGCGCTCGCGCAGCAGCGGCTCGAGCTCGACCTGGGCCCGTTCGGCCTCGCTGCCCTCCGCTCCGGCGCCGGCGGCGACGATCTCCGCAGTCTCACGGGCCCGGCGGTAGTCGCTCGAGACGACGAGCAGCCGCCGCCCGCCGAGCAGCTCCGCGACCCGCCGGGCGAGCCGTCCGGCCTGCAGCCGTCCGGTCTCGCTCAGCGGGGTCTCGGGCGTCTGCACGACGCGGTTGCGGTTGCCCGGTGTCTCGCCGTGGCGGGCGAGCAGCAGCTGCTCGATCACGCCCCTAGGTCTGCGAGGCGAGGAGCTGCGAGAGCAGCGCTCCGTCGCCGGGCAACAGCACGATCTCGCCGTTGCTCGAGACCATGCGGTCGGTCTCGAGGGTCTCGAAGAGCGCCGCCAGCACCTCGCGGTCCTTGGCGATCTCGGCCAGTGCCTCGCCGACGAGCTTCGGCCGCATCGCCTGGGCGCGGGCGAACTCGACCGCCGCCTCCTTCTCGGCCCGAGAGGTGATCACGTCGACCTGGTTGTCGCCCGCCTGGCGGATCGCCGAGGTCACCTGGCGCAGGCGGTTGATCACCTTCTGCTCGATCTGGTCGATCATCTCCTTGTCGCGGAAGTGCACCTTGCGGATGTAGACCGAGCCCAGCGAGTAGCCCCAGCTCTCCGACTTGGGCGACACCTCGCCGCGCACCGCGCGGCTCATCTTGTGGCGGGTGTCGAGCATGTCCGACAGCGGCATGTTCGACAGGCAGCGCACCGTCGCGTTGGTGACGTTGGCCTCCAGCGAGCCGGCGGGATCGGTGTTCTCGAACAGGTAGGCGACCGGGTTGGTGACCCGCATCTCGTACCAGACGCCGATGCCCATCGGCGTGCCCTCCTCGGAGTTCACCGCCCGCGAGCGCAGGTAGCGCTGGTCGATGCGCATGTCGAGGGTGTAGACCTTGCCGGCGAACGGCACCAGCAGGGCGCGCGGGCCGAAGCGGGTGATCGGCAGGTGCAGACCGGGCTCGTCGAGGGTGCCGATCACCTTGCCGAAGAGCACGAAGACCTTGGCGTGGCACTCCTCGACGGTGGTGTAGAGGCCGAAGGCGCGGACGAAGAAGAAGGCCACCGGCACCAGGATGGCGAGGCCGACGAAGGTGACGAAGGTCGAGACGATGAGCGTCAACATCACGCACCTCCCCGCTGCGCCGCGGCGGCGCCGTTGCCGCCCGATTCAGTGGTGCGGAAGATCCGTTTCGCCTTGCCGAAGAGCTCGAGCTTGACGTTGCGCAGGTAGGCGGCGAGCACGTCGTTGCCCTGCACCTTGAGCCGACCGAGCTGCGCCGAGAGCTGGCGCAGCGGCTCGACCTCGGCCTGGGCGCGCATGGTCTGGATCTCGACCGCCTTCTTCGACTGCTCGATCTTCTGGTCGGCCATCGCCTTGGCGACGCTGATGTCGGCCGACACCTCGTTGTGGGCGGTGGTGATCGCGGCGAGCGCCGACTCGATCTCCTGCGGCGGGTCGATGCCGGTGATCAGCGAGGCGTCGAGCACGATGCCGTAGCGCGCCGCCGAGGAGAGGCACTCGCGGTCCATCTGGTCGTTGAGCTCATTGAGGTTCTTGCGCAGGTCGTTGAGCGAGATGCCCTCGGCCTCGAACGAGTCCATCTCGACCACCTCGGCGAGCTCGGGGACCTCTTCGATCGCCGCGATCGGCGCCACCAGCTGCGGGTCCTTGGCGACGAAGGTGGCGATGCTCTCGCGCAGGATCGACACGAAGTAGCCCATGATGTGGGCCTCCGGCTTCTTGACCCCGAACAGGTACGCGTAGAGGTTCTCCTCGGCCGGCTTGAAGCGGATCTGGCCGGAGACGCCGATGTTGAGCTGGTCCTTGGTGACCGCGTCGAGGACCGTGTTGCCCTGGTTGACGTTGGGGTACTCGGGGTCGTAGGCGGCGTTGACCGTGCGGATGGCGACGTCGACCTTGTGCACCTTCTGCCACGGCCACTTCCAGTAGGGGCCGCCGGGGCCGATGACCCGCACCTGGGGGAAGTCGTAGCGGTCGCGGTGCTCCTCGCTGAGGTGCTCGGAGATCGGCAGCTCACGGATGGTGCGCCCGCCGCCGAGGCGCTGGGCGCGGCCGAAGCTGGTGATCACGGCGCGCTCGTTCTGCTGCACCGTGAAGACGCCGCCGAAGATGCAGCGCAGGAAGAAGTAGGCGAAGGCGCCGAACAGGAATCCCAAGAAGATCATGGCGTGTGAGGTTCCCTCCCTCTGGTGAGTGATCGGATCGCAGAGCAGTCGGAAGCGGTTCGATGAGCTGTCTGAGAGCAATACGCGAAGCGGAGCGGACTTCGGACCGTCACCGTCGCCCTGGTCGGGTACGGATCGTCCTGCCGGTTCATTCGATCTCCGGCATCGACTCGCGCCAGGCACGGTAGAGCTCGGGGCGACGGTCGGGCAGGAAGAGCCGCCGCGCCGGCGCTGCGTCGAGGGCGCCCAGATCGAGGTCGCAGAGCAGCACCTCTGCCTGGCCCTTCGCGGCGCGGGCGGTCACCGCGCCGTCGGGCGCGCAGACGAACGACTCGCCGGCGAACTCGAGCCTCGGCTCCCGGCCCACACGGTTGCACAGTGCGACGAAGAAGCCGTTCTGCAGCGCCGCGGCCTGGATCTCGGCCTCGAAGACGCCGGGCGGCCACTCGCCCTTCGCGCCCGCCTGCGGCACCACCACCAGGTCGGCGCCCTGCAGCGCCAGGGCGCGGAAGCACTCGGGGTAGTGACGGTCGTAGCAGATCACCACGCCGAGCCGGCCCCAGGGCAGCTCGTAGACCGGCGGCGTGCCGTCGGCGGGGGCGTAGTAGCCACGCTCGTGGAAGTGCTCGAAGTCGGCGATGTGGTACATGCGCGTGCGGCCGAGCAGCGCGCCGTCGGGCCCCAGTACCGGGGAGCTGTCGAAGGCGCGGTCGCCGTCGCGCTCGTAGAGGTTGAGCACCACCGCGACGCCGAGCTCACGCGCCCTGGCCGAGAAGGCCTCGGTGGTCGGCCCCGGCACCGGTTCCGCCAGCTCGAGCGGCATGCGCTCCGCAGGGTGCTGGGGATGGAACGGGGTCAGCGCCAGCTCGGCGAAGCACACCAGCTCGGCGCCGCGCCGCGCTGCGTCTTCCAGCGCCGCGAGGGCGCGCACGAGATTCGCCTGCAGGTCCTCGCCCGCGGGCTGCTGGACCAGGGCGACGCGGAGCGACCGCGATTTGGAAGTCATCTGCGGCGCAGACTATCGGAGCTGGCTCGACGTCGACGATGCCGTATGATTCCAGTCCTGCTTTTGCGACAGGCAGCGGCTACGCCGTGCTGCGTAGGGACGTAGTGCGCCAGGGGAGCGTCGACGGCCGCGGCAGAGCATCTCTGGGAGATTCGTTGAGCACAGTCTGGTATCTGGAGGGTCTGGTCGACGACCGCGCCTCGTCGTGGAGGACGGAGCTGGCGAGCAATCCCTTCCGGGTCGGCCGGCAGGCCGACTGCGACCTGGTGCTGGGCGCCAGCTCGATCTCGGCGGTGCACGCCGAGTTCGTGCAGCAGGGCGAGCGCATGATCCTGCGCGACCTCGGCTCGACCAACGGCACGTTCGTCAACCTCAACCGCCTCGACACCCCTCGCGAGCTCCAGCCGGGCGACGTGGTGCACTTCGCCGACCAGGAGTTCCGCGTCTTCCAACTCGCCGAGTCGGGCAGCTTCCGCACCACGATGGCGCTCGACATGGACGCCATCCAGATCATGCGCGACGCCCTGCGGCGGCGTGGCGACTTCGAGGCCCTGCTGCGAGAGCGCCAGGTCGAGGTCGAGTTCCAGCCGATCGTGCGGCTCAGCGACCTCACCCGCGTCGGGTACGAGGTGCTCGGCCGGGGGGCTCGCGACGGGCTGCCGCGCAAGGCCCCGGAGCTCTTCGCCGCCGCCGAGAGTCTCGGCATGGAGTGGGACCTCAGCGCCGTGCTGCGCGAGAAGAGCGTGCAGGAGGCGAGCACTCTGCCCGAGCCGGGCCTGCTCTTCCTCAACACCCATCCGCGCGAGATCGACGAGCCGGAGCGGCTGATGGAGTCGCTGCGCGCCTGCCGCGAGAAGGTCGGCTCGGTCGAGCTGGTGCTCGAGATCCACGAGATGGCGGTCACCGACGTCGACGCTTTCCGTTCGCTGCGCGAGCAGCTCACCGATGCGGGGGTGCAGATCGCCTTCGACGACTTCGGCAAGGGGCGTTCGCGCTTCGTCGAGCTGGCCGAGCTGCAGCCGCAGTTCCTCAAGTTCGACCGCCTGCTGGTGCAGGACCTGCACCGGGCGACCAAGCAACGCTGGGAGATGGTGCGGGTGATCGTCGATCTGGTATGGGAGATGGGCGTCGTGCCGCTGGCCGAGGGAGTCGAGAGCGAGGGCGAGGCCGAGGCCTGCGAGGAGATCGGCTTCCAGCTCGGCCAGGGCTACTTCTACGGTCGTCCGACGACGCCGAAGCTGCTGCTGCGCGGGTGACGGATCGGTTCTCGGATGAAGCTCCGGACCGGCACCAGCGGCTTCTCCTACAAGGAGTGGTGCGGCAGCTTCTATCCCGAGAAGACGTCGCCGAAGGAGATGCTCTCCTTCTACGCCGAGCGCCTGCCGGCGGTGGAGATCAACAACACCTTCTACCGGATGCCGAAGAAGGAGCTGCTCGAGAGCTGGCGCGAGCAGGTGCCGGACGACTTCCGCTTCGTGCTCAAGGCGTCGCAGCGCATCAGTCACCGCTCGCGACTCAAGGAGAGCGGCGACGAGTCGGTGGAGTACCTGCTGCGGGTCTCCGAGGCGCTCGGAGAGCAGCGCGGCCCCTTCCTGATCCAGCTGCCGCCCAACATGAAGTGCGACCTCGAGCGCCTGCACCGCTTCCTCGGAGTGTGGCCGCGGGCCGTGCCGGCGGCGTTCGAGTTCCGTCATCCGAGTTGGTTCGCCGAGCCCGAGCTCTCCGGGCTGCTCGAGCTGCTGGGCAAGGCCGACCACGCGTTGTGCCTGGCCGACAGCGGCGGCGAGGCCGACGCGCCGCGGGCGTCGAGCGCCGGCTGGGGCTATCTGCGGCTGCGCCGCCAGGACTACGACGACGACTCCCTGGCGGAGTGGGCGCGCTGGGTGCTGGCGCAACCCTGGAGCGCGGCCTACGTCTTCTTCAAACACGAGGACGAGGGGGCGGGGCCGCGCCTGGCGGCCCGCTTCGACCAGATCCTCGAGCGCGAGCGGCAGGCTTGACACTTCTCCCGATGCCGCACTAGGCTGCCGCGGGTTCGGAGTACGACCGATGCGAATCATCTCTTTCCAGCTCATGCGAGTGCGCACCGCTGATCCGCGGTGGAGCACTGCTGCTCGGGAAGAAGGGCACTGGGAGAGCTGACTCCGATCGATCAATCGATCATCCCAGTGATTCGTGAGGAACCCCGGCAGCGAGATCGCGCCGGGGTTTTTTGGTCTCTGACGACCGAACTCCCGCCTAGGGGTCGACGACACAGCCGACTCCCCAGAGGCCGATCCGCTGCCCGACAGCTCGGACGCAAAGCGTCGAGAGGTAGGACGTCATGGCTCGGATCGACATCTCGTATCGCAACATCCTCCGTATCGCGACACCGGTGCTCCTGTCGACGGTCTCCTTCACCGCGATGGGGATCATCGACACCATCATGGTGGGACGCCTCGGCGTGCTCGAGCTGGCCGCGGTCGGCCTCGGCAACCTGCTGACCTGGTGGTTCCTCAGCTTCTTCTTCGGCCTGCTCGGCGGCGTCAACGCCTTCGTGGCGCAGTTCTACGGCGCCGACCGGCCCGATCGTCTGGGCGCCGTGGTGTGGCAGGGTCTCTATCTGGCGCTGGCCTCCGGCCTGCTGGTCGCGTCGTGCTGGTTCCTCGCCCCGACGGTCTTCTCGTGGACGGGCGCCGAGCCGGCGATGCAGCGCATCGCCACCGAGTACTCGCAGCTGCGTCTGCTCGGCGGCTTCGGGCTCACCCTCCTGGTGCTGGCGGACAACGTCTACCGGGGCCTGGGAAGGACCGAGATCCCGATGTTCGCCGCCTGGCTGCAGCTGGCGCTGAACTGCCTGTTCAACTACGCCCTGATCTTCGGTGAGCTCGGCGCTCCGGCGCTCGGCGCGCGCGGTGCGGCGCTCGGCACGGTGGCGGCGCAGACGCTGGTCGGTGTGGCGCTGCTGGGCAGCCTGTTCGCACGGTCCTCGCTGCGGCGTCGCTACCGGCTCGCTTCGACGTGGCGGTTCGATCCCGGGCTCTTCCGGCGCCTGGTCCTGGTCAGCCTGCCGATCGGGGTGCAGTTCTTCATGGAGATGGGCGGGGTGTCGATCTTCACCGCCCTGGTGGCGCGGCTCGGTGACGCCGCGATGGCGGCGACCAACGCTGTCCTCCAGGTCTACAGTGTCGCGTTCATGTTGGGAGCGGCGCTGGCGGTGTCGGCGACGACGCTGGTGGGTCAGTGCCTCGGCGCCAGGCAGCGCGACGACGTGCGCCTGGTGGTCGACCGCATCTGGCGGATCGGCTTCGTGATCACGGCGGCGCTCGGGATCCTCTACCTGGCGTTCCCGCGGCGCATCCTGGCGGTCTTCGTCAGCGAAACCTCCAGGGCCGAGGACGTCCTGGCCTGGGCTCAGCCCCTCTTCGTGGTGGTGGTCTTCTGCATGTTCTTCGAGCTGCGCTTCAACCTGCTCTCCGGCGCCCTGCGTGGCGCCGGCGACACCCGCTATTCGATGCTCACCAACATCGGCAGCGCCTGGCTGCTCTTCGTCCCGCTGGTGGTCTTCGTCACCCCGCGGTGGGGGCTGCTCGGTGCCTGGTGGTGCCTGGTGGTGCACGTGGCGGTGATGTCGACGCTGCTGCAGCTGCGCTACCGCCGCGACGGCTGGCTGCACCGACTGGTGCAGGACGAGGCCGCGGAGGGCGGGCGGCCGGCGGCGGCCGTCGCCTCGGGGGGCGGTGGAGAGGGAAGCGACGAGATCGAGTCGGCGGCGCGGGAGGCGCTCGTGGGTTGAGTACCGAAGACGGCGTGAAACGCCCCCGGGGGCGGTACTGGCATCCGCTCCTGGGGGTCTTCCTGCTCGGTTGGCTGGCGGTCCTGTGCCTGGCCTTCCCGGCGCCCGGCCAGCTGGCGCTGCGCCACGGTCCCCTGATCCTCGTCGGTCTGCTCGGCGCCACGATCGGCAACGCCACCGCGGTGGGTGGCGGCATCGTCTTCGTGCCGGCGATGATGCTGCTCTACGACCTCGATCCGGTGGCCTCGCTGAAGCTGGCGCTGGTGGTGCAGGCGTTCGGCATGTCGAGCGGTGCCATCGCCTGGCTGCGGCGCGGCGCGGTGGGTCTCGGCTCGCCGGCCCGGAACGCCTGGATCACGATCGCCTCGGTCGGCGGGGCGCTGTTCGGGGCGCTCGCCCTGGCGCCCTCGCCCGCAACCGTCAAGGGGCTCTTCGGACCGGTCTCGATCGGCATCGGCCTGGTGGTGCTGCTGATGCTGCGGCGTCGCGGCGAGCGCGAGACGCCGCCGACGAGCCACCTGTGGGCGATCGCCGTCGCGGCACTGGTCGGCGGTGTGCTCACCGCCTGGGTGGCGATCGGGGTCGGCGAGGTGCTGGCGGCGGTGCTGATCCTGCTCTCGGGGCTGCTGCCCGCCCGTGCGGTCGGGTTCGGTGTGGTGCAGCTCGCAGCCTGCTCGGTGGCGCTGGCGCTGGTGCACGCCCTGGTTCTCGGCGGTGTGCTCTGGGAGCTGGCGGTCTTCCTGATCCCGGGGGCGGTGCTGGGAGGCCGACTGGGGCCGATCGTCGCCGCCGCGGCGGGACCCAGGCGGCTCAAGCTCGGCTTCGCCTGCGTCGCCATCGCGCACGGCTGCCTGTTCGTCTGGCAGTCGGTGGCGGCAGGGGCCTGATCGGGCTAGGATGCCGCCCATCACATGGTTGCCCGTCCCTCTCCGGTGCTCGAGGCGGATTTCCTCGAGTTGATCCCGGCTCAGGCGGCCCTTGTCGACCGCAGCGGCCGCCTGCTGGTGGCGAATCGGGCGTGGCTCGACTACGCCTCGGTGGTCCAGGGTCCGCTCGATCCAGGCCGCGCCTTCGTCTACTTCGACGAGAAGGACCCGGGCTTCGATGTCGGATCGCGGCAGGCGGCCTCGATCGTCTCCCAGGCGAGGGCGGTCTTCGAGGGTCGCAAGGCCCTCTTCGAGACCGACTACACGCGCGAGCACGCAGGGGACCGCAAGGTCTTCCGGCTGCTGGTGAGTCGCGCCACCCATCCGGACGCGATGCAACGGGTCGGCGAGCGCAGCCTGATCATCCGTCGCGACGTCACCGGCGAGTCGTTCGACCGTCAACGCTTCTGGCAGCTCGAGTTCGCGCTCAAGCGCACCGGCGAGTTCGCCGTCTTCCTCGACGCGCGTGGTCGCATCCTGTTCGCCAACGACCGCATCTGCCGCACCCTCGGCTACGACCGCGAGACGCTGCTCGAGTCGTCGCTGTGGGACGTCGACCCGCACTACCCGCAGACCGCCTGGCAGACCACGCTCAAGGAGCTGCGGCAGCTCGGGACGCTGGTCTACCGATCCGAGCTGCGCACCCTCGAAGGCCTGATGTTCCCGGTCGACGTGACCGCCAACTACATCGAGCGCGACGGCTTCGAGCTGGTGGTGGTGTTCAGCCGCGAGCCGGCGACCCGCACCGAGACCCAGAGCGGCAGCTTCCGCTTCCAGCAGAAGGTCGCCGAGCGCACCTCCGAGCTGGCGCAGACCAACGAGCGGCTGCAGGACGAGATCGCCTCGCACCGGCAGACCGAGGCGGCGCTGCTCAAGAGCCAGGAGCGCCTCGAGCTGGCGCTGTGGGGCACCAACCTCGGGCTCTGGGACTGGGACATCCCCTCCGGACGGATGACCTTCGACGACCGCTGGGCGGCGATGGTCGGCTACGGTGTCGGCGAGCTGGAGCCTCACCTCGAGGGGTGGACGGGGTTGGTGCATCCCGACGACGAGGAGTCGCTTCGCCGCTCGCTCGACGCCCACCTCGAGGGCCGCACCGAGGTCTACGAGCTGGCCCATCGGCTGAACCACCAGGGCGGCGAGTACCGATGGTTCCTCGCCCGCGGCAAGGTGGCGGAGCGCGACTCCAACGGCAACGCGCGGCGGGTCACCGGCACGCTGCAGGACATCACCGAGCGCAAGCAGCTCGAGGGACAGCTCCTGCAGTCACAGAAGATGGAGGCCATCGGCCAGCTCGCCGGCGGCGTCGCGCACGACTTCAACAACCTGCTGACGGCGATCAACGGCTACTCGGACCTGGTGCTGCGCAAGCTCGACCCCGACTCGCCGCACCTCGAGAAGATCCGTGAGGTGCGTCGCGCCGGTGAGCGCGCCGCGGTGCTCACCAGTCGCCTGCTCGCCTTCGGTCGCCAGCAGCTGCTGCAGCCGGAGCCGCTCGACCTCAACCTGGTGATCAAGAACCTCGAGCCGCTGGTCCGGCCGGCGGTCGGCGAGGAGGTGCAGCTCGAGATCCGGCTCGAGGAGCAGCTGCCACTGGTGCGCACCGACCTCGCCCAGATGGAGCAGGCGATCCTCAACATGGTGGTCAACGCGCGCGACGCGATGCCCGCCGGCGGCACCCTCTCGCTCGAGACACGCCGCGCCACGCCGGCCGAGATGCGTCGCGTCGCCGGCGCCGACGCGGCACTCGGCAAGGAGTATGTGCGGCTGGCGATCCGCGATGTCGGCAAGGGCATTCCCGCCGAGCTGATCGACCGCGTGTTCGAGCCCTTCTTCACCACCAAGGCCTCGGGAGAGGGCACCGGTCTGGGGCTGTCGATGGTCTACGGGCTGGTGCACCAGAGCTCGGGCTACATCGACCTGCGCAGCAAGGTCGACGAGGGCACCGAGATTCGCATCTACCTGCCGACGACGTCGCGCCACTCCTCCGGCGCCCACCGCCTCTCCCAGCTCGCCGGCACCGGCAACCTCGACGGTGACGAGACCATCCTGCTGGTCGAGGACGAGCAGGCGGTGCGCTCGTTGATCGCTTCCTCGCTCGAGTCGCACGGCTATCGGGTGCTGCAGGCGGAGACCGCGGACGAGGCCGAGGAGGTGCTGCGCGCCGCGCCCGTCTTCCCCAGCCTGCTGCTCACCGACGTCGTGCTGCCCGGGCGCAGCGGCGCCGAGCTGGCGCGGGCGCTGAAGAAGGAGGCGCCCGGCCTCGAGGTGCTCTACGTCTCCGGCTACCCGCGCGACGCTCTCGACCGGCGCGAGATCCTCGATCGCAGCATCAACTTCCTGCAGAAGCCGTTCGAGCTCGAGGTGCTGCTGGCGATGGTGCGCAGGCTGCTCGACCACGCGCCGCGGTCTGGCGGCGAGGGGAGAGCGGACCGCAAGCGGGACGCGGCGCAACCGAGCGTGTCGTGAGCCGGCGGTGAGCGGATCGGCCACGGACGACGTGGACGCCGTAGACGCCGTAGACGCCGTAGACGCCATCGAGCAGGCGCGGGCCCGGGTCTACGACGGCGACCTGAAGGGGTTCGTCGAGCGTCGCAGGGAGCAGGTCGCGGCGCTGAAGCAGCTCGGGGTGCCGCGCCAGGAGGTGGCCGCCTTCGGCCGCCTCGCCAAGCCGTCGCTGCCGGCCTGGGCGGTGAACCAGCTCCGCTACCGCGACGGCGAGGAGCTGTCGCGGCTCGAACGCACCGGCGAGGAGCTGCGCGCGGCGCATCGCGCCGACCAGGCCGGTGAGGAGGTGCGCCAGCTCACGCAGGCTCGGCGGCGCCTGGTCGACCGGCTCACCGCACGGGCCGAGGAGCACCTGCTCGCGGACGGTCATGCCGCCGCCCGGACGACCACCAACGCGGTGCGCCGCACGCTCGAGGCGCTGTCGTCACGCCAGGCCGACGAGACTCCGCCGGTCGACCAGCGGGCGGGCACGCTGGTCCGCGAGCTGGAGCCGCCCGACTTCGACCTTCTCTTCGGGCTCGCCGTCGGCGCCGCGGGCCCGGCGCCTCCGCAGCCGTCGGCCGAGCCGCCGGCGAACGCAGCGGTGAAGCCAGCGGTGAAGAGTCGCCAGCGGGCGCTCGACGTCGCCAGGCGCCGCGCGCTCGAGGCCCAGCTCGCCAAGGATCGCGAGCAGCTCGAGCGGCGTCGCGAAGAGATGGGGGAGCTGGGCCGGCGCAGGCAGCGGGCGGAGGAGGAGCTGGCGCAGCGGCAGCGGGCCGTCGACGCACTCCGAGCGCAGCTCGACGAGGCGCGCGCAGAGCGCGACCGCAGCGCCGCCGAGCACGACGAGCTGGTGCGTTCGCACCGCCGCGCCGAGCTCGCCGGCCTCGAGCTCGAGAGCCGCATCGCCAAGAACGAGGAGACCCTGGACGGTCTGCCAGGCGAGGCGGGCTGAGCGGTCAGCCGTCGATCGCCTCGACGTCGGCGCCGCCGCAGACGCTGCCGGCCTCGCTGGCGTAGCTCGCCGTCTGGCCGCTCACCGTGTCGCGCACCTGGATGGTGTAGGCGACGTCGGAGAGGCCGCCCCAGTAGAACCAGAACTTGCCGTTGATCGGTCGGCCGTCGAGGATCTTGACCGCCAGCTCGAGGTTGCTCGGGGTGAAGAACCAGAGGAAGCCGGAGTCGTTGGTGGCGGTCCCGGCGACCGGCCGGCCGACACCGCTACCCGTCGCGCTGGTCCACTGCACCGTGACTTCGAAGCGGCCGTCGCGCAGGCACAGGCGCTCGTCGTCCTGCACGCAGGCGCCGGAGGCCGACACCGTGTGCTGCGGCGGAGGGGACGCCGCAGTGGAGGACGGGGCCGTCCGGCGCGCCGCGCCGGTGGGCGGATCGAAGAAGGCTTCGAGATCGGCGGCGCCGCACAGGTCGTAGGGCTCGTTGTGGTACGTCTTCTGCGCCCCGGTCGAGGTGTCGCGCACGGTGACCCAGTACTCGACGTTGGAGAGGGCGCCGTAGAAGTGCCAGTAGCTGTCGGTCAGGCCGGTGCCGTCGAGCATCTTGCTGACCAGCTCGACGTTGGCGGCGTCGAAGAAGTAGAAGAGGCCGGTCTCGTCGGATCCCGGCACGGTGGTGGTGCCGGCCGCGCCGCTCAGCGGCGGGTTGAACGGATCGTTCCAGTGCGCCCGCAGCTCGAAGCGCCCGCCGAGCAGGCAGAGGGTCTGACCGTCCGCGACGCACTCGCCGTCGGCCCACCGGGTGGTGGCGTGGAGAGGCTCCGAGGGCTCGGAAGGCTCACCGTTGGCACCCACCGCCAGCACCCGGAAGGTCGAGGGCTCGCCCGGCTCCAGTCCCGGGATCAGCACCGAGCCGTTGCCGTCCTCGACCGCCTCGAGAGCGAGATCCCACTCGCCGGGCAGCGAGTCGAGCCCGCGGCGCTCGACCCGCACCGTGTCGCCAGCGGCGATGCCGGAGTAGGTGACGAGGATCGCGGTGGCGCTGAACGGGGTCGCCTCGATCGCTTCGGGTCGCCCCGGTCCCGAGAGGGTCATGACCGTGACGCGGTTCGAGTAGGTGGAGTATTCGCTCGCCGTGCGCACCCGGGCACGGAAGTCGTAGGAGGTCGCGGGGATCAACCCCTCGACCCGGGTGCTGACGCTGTCGGGCGGCAGCTGCAGGATCTGCTGCCAGGCCTCGCCGCTGGCACGCCGCTCGATCAGCACCGAGATCTCGTCGGGTGCGTTGTCGAGCCAGCTCAGGGTCACCGCGCTGGGGCTCACCTCGCTGGCGCTCAGATCGGTCGGGGCGATCTCGGGGTTGCCGGACGGCGTCGGCGGCGAATTGCCGTCGTGGAAGCGCGAGCCCATGCGCAGCGTCTCGCCGAGCACACGGGTGTTGTTGCGCTCGTCGAGGATGCCGATCGGCTGTCCCCGGACGATGATGTCGGGGGTCGAGAAGTAGGGGATGTCGTTGAACGGGCCGTACGACATCACCGTTTTGAAGTTGGAGGTGAGGCCGTAGAAGTGGCCGTGGGCGTCTGGCGCGTACTTGCGGTGGTCGGCGACGTTGGCGTTCTGCGGATCGTGGTTGAGGCCCAGGTTGTGGCCGATCTCGTGCGCCGTCGTCGAGCCGATGTCGCAGCCGACGTTGACCGTGCTGAAGGCGTAGGGCGCCATCGTCACCGGGGTGTCTCCGCGCAGCATCACGTAGCCGAGGCCGCAGCCGTCGGCGGAGTCCGAGGAGGCCATGAACAGCACCACGACGTCGGCCCGGGCGGCATCGCGCTGGGCGAGGACGGTGGGATCGACGCGTAGGGTCGGCAGCCCATCGGCCTGACTGCGCAGGTGGTCGAGCTGGGGCGCGATCACCGTCTCGACCAGGCGGCCGCGGCCGCTGACGCCGCTGTTGGCCAGCGAGGTGTTCAGGTAGTCGACCGCGGCGACGGCCTCGGCCTGCAGCCGGCCGCCGCCGAGCTCGGCCTGGGCGCGCGGCGTGTAGGCGATCATCACGTCGAGCCGCGGTGTGCCGTTCTGGGCACCGGGGCTCTGGAGGTCTCCAGCCGCTGCCGCGAGCCGCGCCGCCCCGGTGGGAACCTCACGGTCGATTCCGGCGGGCCCGGCGCACGGAGCCGGCAGCGCGGCGGCCCCTGCGCTCCTGCGCACGACGCCGGCGAGCCGCTCGATGCGACTCAGCCGGTGGGCGCCGTCGATGTCGCTCGGCTGGACCGCGAAGTGCCCCTCGGCGCTGAAGATGCGACCGAGCAGGATGTCGCGGTGCAGGGTGAGCACCACCGAGATCGGCGCGGTGGCGTCGCCGCGCGGCAGCTCCGGATCGGCGGCCGCTCCCAGCGATCCGCGCCACAGCACTCCTTCGGCGCGGCGTTCGGCGTCGAGCCGCACCGCCTCGACCGGGCCGCCCGGCAGCCGTAACACGAGGCGCTCCGGCAGTGTCCGCAGCAGCGCGGTGTCGACCTGGAGTCGCAGCTCGGTCTCGGGGGCGCCCGGGTCCGGGGCCTCGATCACCCTGTAGAGGCTCTGCGCGCCGAGCGCGCAGGGCAGGGAGAGCGCCAGGATCACCAGCGCCGCGACGCGCAGGCTCCTGGCAAGGCGTGAAGTCCGGTACACGGTCTCTGCTCCTCTCGGCCTCTTCGATCGGACGGGCACTCCCCCGGAGCCCGCTCAGCCTAGCAGCCAGCCCGTCCCGGCGGCGCACCGCACCCCTCGCCTGTGGCAGGATCGCCGCCGTCCGCCGAACCAGTCCGCCACATGAGCGTCCACCGCATCGAAGTCCAGACCCGGCGCCAGGGGCTCGTCGACGTCACGGCGAGGATCCAGCAGCTCGTCGACGAGGCGCGCCTCGGCGAAGGCCTGTGCACGGTGATGATCCAGCACACCTCGGCCAGCCTGACGATCCAGGAGAACGCCGACCCGAGCGCGCGGGCCGACCTCGAGGGCTGGCTGTCGCGCCTGGTGAGGGAGGACGATCCGTCCTTCACCCACACCTCGGAGGGGCCGGACGACATGCCGTCGCACATTCGTGCGGCGCTCACCGCCACGTCGCTCTCGATCCCGGTGCTGGACGGGCGACTGGCGCTGGGCACCTGGCAGGGCGTCTTCCTGTGGGAGCACCGCAGGATCGGCTCCAAGCGACGCCTGGTGGTGCACTGCGGCGGCTGACCGTCGACCGAAGCGTCAAGCCCCGCGCTGCGCCTGGCGCTCGCGAATCAGCCGTTCGATCGCGATGCTCCCCTCGCGCGCGACGCGCTGCATCTCCCCGATCGGGGCCGAGCTGACACCGTCGCCGCCGTTGTCGAGGTAGAGGAAGGCGACGGTGCGCTCGCCCACCCGCAGCGGCACGATGAGGCAGACCGACGGTGACCTGCCGCGGAAGACGCCGCGGATCGCCTCCGCGGCCGGGGTGTCGCCGAGTGGACCGAGCCAGAACGGCGAGCCCTTCTCCAGCGCCAGCAGCGGCGGCGCCTGCACCAGATCGAAGTAGAGCTTCTCGAGACGCTCCTTGGAGAAGCCGAGGCCGTCGCCGTGCCAACCGTTGACCTGATGCCCGCGCAGGCCGAGCAGGAGGCGGTGGCAGAAGCTGGGGGCCAGGCCGTCGATCAGCGCGGCGGCGACGTCGTCGCGACTGCCGGCCGCGCGCAGCGCCACCAGGGTCGGTCCCACCAGCGGCACGTCGGACTGGGGGCGTTCGGGGGCGGAGATCTCCTCGCCCTCCTCCTCGGAGTCGCCGACCACGCTGGTGGCGCTGCGTGGCGGGCCGAGCTTGTCGAGGAAGCCGGCGATGTCCTCGTCGACCTCTCCCTCGTCCTCGGAGTCGAAGACCAGCTTGCCGGTCGATCCCGCCAGGGCGGCATCGTCGTCGCTCAGAGACGAGTCGGAGAGCCACTCCTGGGTCACGGCGCTCGGATCGTCGGCCGGCCTCTGGGGTGACGCATCCTCCTCGGAGGCTCGCGACTTGGAGACCTGGAGCGGTTGCGTGTCGCGCACCCGGTCACCGGCGCTGAGGCGTCGCATCAGCCCGATCATGCGGACCGGGACGGGCTCGTGGTAGTAGCGGTTGAGCGCTTCGCAGATGCGCACCTCGAGCGCCACGGCGCCCCGCACCAGGCGCGACGTGATGGCGGCGATCTCGCTCTCGATGGAGAGATCGAGTGGCTGCGGCGAGGCGAGATAGAGGGTGTTGCCGCGCAGGCGGAAGGGGATCACCGTATAGCGGCGCGCCAGCTCGCGAGGCAGCAGCTCGAGCACGCCGCGGGGGATCTCGGACAGGTCCTTCGCCGAGGCGGTCGGCACCTCGAAGAAGGCGCCGAGCACCTTCAGCATGTCTTCCTCGTCGATCGAGCTGATCTCGAGCAGGGTGGTGCCTAGCCGACCGCCGGTGAGCCGCTGGTGCTCGAGAGCCCGGTTGAGCTCGCTGCGCGTGATCAGGCCGCGCTCCAAGAGCAGCTGGCCGAGCTTGTTGCGGACCTTGGCGGGCATCTCTGGCGCGGCGACCTGTGCAGGGCTCGTAGAGAAGAAACGAGGGGAGGGGACGGGATCTGGCGCACTGTTCGCGCGTGCAGCCTGGCGATCTGGCAGGATACCAGCCGCGCGACGAGCTCGTCACCCACTCCGGGCGTGACCTCGGGCGGGGCGCGCGGGGGCCTGGACCGCGCCGAACAGACTCTGAGAGATCGACTTGGACGACTTGCTGCACGGCGTCGCGCAGACCTGGGAGTGCGACGCGATGGGCCACCTCAACGTGCGCTTCTACGTCGAGCGCGCGCACGAGGCCCTCGCCTTCCTCCTGCTCGGCGTAGCGCCGGCCGACCGCGATGGCGAGGCCGCGGTGGTGGTCGGGGAGCACATCCGATTCCACCGCGAGGTGCGGCCTTCCGGCGCCTACGTCGTGCGCGGCGGTTGGTTGGCGCCGGCGGTCGGCGCGGAGCACGGCTGCGGGCAGGCCCAGGTGGCCTATCTCGAGATGGTGCGGCCCTCCGACGGGCTGGTGCACGCGACCTTCCTGCTCGAGGTGCGCCTGGCCCGGGCCCCGGCCGACGGTGCCGTCCTCGACCCCCTCGACTCCCTCGGCGACTCCTTCGTCGAGCTGCCCGACCGTGGCGCTCCTCGCGGCATCGATCCGGGCCCGAGGCGCGAGACAGCGGACCTCGAAACCGCCGTGCGGCTCGGCATGGTGCCGATCCACCGGCGGGTGTTCTCGCCCGCCGACGGCGACGGTCGCGGCGGGGTACGCCAGGCCGCCTTCATGGCCTGCCTGTCGGACGGCATTCCCCACCTGCTCTGGCGGCTGCGCGGCGAGGATCGCAGCACGGCCGGTGCCTCGGGGATAGGCGGCGCCGCCCTCGAGTACCGCTTCGCCTACCGGCGCCCGGCGCGGGTCGGCGACCTGGTGGAGGTGCGCTCGGGTCTGCGGGCGCTGGGCAACAAGACCCAGCACTTCGTGCACTGGCTGCTCGACCCGCGCAGCGGCGCCGCCTACGCCACCGCCGAGGCGGTCGCGGTGCGGTTCGATCTCGAGGCACGGCGGGCCCTGCCGATCGACGACGCGATGCGGCGCCGTCTCGAGCCGCAGTGCATCGAGGGGCTGACGCTGTGAGCTCCGCCGACGGCCGGCGCGAGCACATTCGCTATGAGGTCGAGCGCGGCCGCGCCCGCGTCGTGCTCGCGCGCCCGGAGAAGCGCAATGCGATGAACCTGCGGCTGCTGCAGGAGATGCACGACGCACTGTGGGAGGCCGACGACGATCGGCGGGTGCACGCGGTGGTCATCAAGGGCGACGGCCCCAGCTTCTGCGCCGGCTACGACCTCTCGGGCTTCGCGGCGTCGCGTGATGGCGACTCCACGGCGGCCGAACGGCGTGGAGCCAGCTCGTTCGACGACGACGCGTGGCAGCTCGAGCGCTCGCAGCGCCTGCGCATGGCGATCTTCGACATGCACAAGCCGGTGGTGGCGCAGGTGCACGGCCACTGCCTCGCCGGGGGCACCGACATCGCCCTGCTCTGCGACATGGTGATCGCCGCCGACGACGCGACGATCGGCTTCCCGCCGGCGCGCGACCTCGGTGCGCTGCCCAACAACATGTGGCTCTACAACGTCGGGCCGCAGTGGGCCAAGCGCCTCACCCTGACCGGCGACACCGTCACCGGCGCCGAGGCGGCCGAGATCGGCCTGGTGCTCAAGTCGGTGCCTGCGGAGCTGCTCGAGGCCGAGGTCGAGCAGCTGCTCGATCGTCTCGCCCTGATCGACCCCGAGCTGCTCGCCGCCAACAAGAGGATCCTCAACCTCGGTCTGGAGCTCATGGGTGCGCGCACCCTGCAGCGCCTCGCGGCCGAGAACGACGCTCGCGGCCACCAGGCGCCGAGCGCCAGGCAGTTCGCGCAGAAGGTGCGCGAGGCCGGCCTCAAGGCCGCCTTCCGCGACCGTGACGCCGGGTTCGGCGACGGTCGGGCGCGGGTGCGCGGCCCGGAGCGGCGCGACACCGAGGGACGGTTGATCGATCCGGACGATTGAGCCTCGGTCGATCGAGGCCTCAGTCCGGGTCGGCGGCGAGGATCTCCTCCACCCGGCCCTCGAGACTGCGAAGTCCCGCGGCGCGGCCCAGCTCGAGCGCGGCCTCGCGGTCGGCGCCGGAAGCTGCCTCGCGCAGGGCGAACAGCGCCCCGACACGGTTGCTGCTGGCGCAGTGCACCAGCACCGGGCGCTCGGGCGAGGCGCCGAGCTCGAGCAGCAGCTGGTCGAGCTGCGCCGCGGCCTCCGGAGTCACCTCGCCGGCGCCCGCGATCGGGATCGTGTGGTAGGCGAGGCCGAGCTCCTCGGCGCGCGGGCGGGCGTCCCAGTTGCCGTTCTCCTCGGCGCTGCGCAGGTTGATCACCGCCACGTAGCCGGCGCCGGCGATCGTCTCGAGATCGCCCTCGCTGATCTGGCCGGAGGTGGTGATCCCCGGCAGCGGGGAAGCGACGTTGATCGCCTCGAGCTCCGGCTGGGCGGCGACCGGCGCGGCCAGGCACGAGATCGCCAGGGCCACGAGCAGGTGGCGGCTGCGGGATGCGGTCGGTCGGGTCAGGGAACGATGGGTCATGGACGATTTCTCCTCCGGGGTCGATCCGCGCCCGGCGGCTGAACTCCTGAGGGCTCAGCGACTTGGCCTGGCCGAGCGGGCAACCAAGCGTTGGCTGGGCCGCAGGGGCCCTTCGATCCAGGGCGATCCGCGGCTACGATCTGGCCGAGATTCTCTCATCAGCCAGGGTCGCGAGCGAAGCCCCAGGACGGGCTCGACCGACGGCCCCGGGAGCTTCCTCGAGGAGGGCGACATGGTCGAGGTGCACTTGGTGGACGGCCTGCGCAGGGTGGCAATGCGAGTCCTCGGTGGAGGGATCGCCGCCTCGGTCCTCGTGCTGCTGATCGCGGTCACCGCGGTCAGCCCGTCGACGCTTCTCGGTCAGGCGCAGACCACCGGCGTGGTCGAGGGCACGGTCACCGACGCCAACGGTGGCGCCCTGGCCGGCGTGACCGTGACGCTGATCAACCAGGGAACCGGCTTCGAGCGCGCCAGCGTGACCGGCGCCAACGGCCGCTACCGCGCCGTGCTGCTGCCGCTCGGCGACTACCGGGCCGTTGCCGCGCTCGAAGGCTTCACCACCGCGACGCGCGAAGGGATCCCGGTGACGGTCGGATCGGTGGTGACGATCGACTTCGAGCTCGCCCTGGCGGCGGTGGAGAACGAGATCACGGTCACCGGCGCCGCGCCGCTCATCGAGGTCAACAACACGCAGAACTCGGTGATGATCGACCGCGAGACGCTCGACAAGGTGCCCAACAACAACCGCAACTTCCTCGACTTCACCAAGCTCACTCCGGGAGTCTCGACCGTTCAGGGGCCCGACGGAGAGGAGTTGACGATCAACGGTCAGAAGGGCATCCAGAACAACATCTCGGTCGACGGCGTCGACTTCAACAACCCCTTCTTCGGCGAGCAGCGCGGAGGCCAGCGCCCGGCCTTCACGTTCAACATCGACGCCATCCAGGAGTTCGTGGTGATCCCGGACGGGGCACCGGCGGAGTACGGACGAGCCTCTTCGGGCTTCGTCAGCGTGATCACCAAGTCGGGCACCAACGACCTGCGTGGCACGGCGCACCTCTTCTACAAGGACGACAGCCTCTCGGCCCGTGCCGAGCGCGCCGACGGCTCGCTCGAGCCCGATTTCGAGTCGGAGCAGCTGCAGACCGGTTTCACTCTCGGTGGGCCGATCCGTGCCGACAAGATCTTCTACTTCGCCACCCTCGACTACCAGGACGCGGACGCGACGCGGCAGAACGACCCGACGCGGATCGAAGCCAGGGTGGTCGATGCGCTGGCCTCGCTGGGCAGCCCCGGCGAGAACCTGCCGATCACCCGCACCGACGACGGCCTCGCCGGCCTCGCCAAGCTGGACTTCCAGATCGGCTCCGCCAACCTGGCGACCGCCCGCTACTCCCACATCGACTCGGAGCAGGTCAACGGCACCTTCGACGTCGACTCGTGGGGACGCAGCGCCAACGCGATCGAACAGGTGAACTCTCACGCCGTGAGCGCTTCGCTGATCTCGACCCTCAGCGGTTCCTCGCTCAACGAGGCCCGCTTCCAGTTCGCCCGGGAGGACCGTCCGCGGCCGTACGGTGGTCCCACGATCACCGGCACCGACCGGCCGTTGCCGGACATCGCCTTCGACTTCGCCAACCAGTACCGCTTCGGCATGCCCTTCTTCATCCCGGTGGTCTACCACGACACCCGGTGGCAGCTGTCCGACAACTGGACCCGGCTGACCGAGGCGCACACCTTCAAGGTCGGCGTCGAGTGGAATCAGACCGCGGCGTTCCAGACCTTCATCGGCTTCGCCAACGGGCGCTTCATCTTCAACTCCACCGACGGTTTCCTCAACTACCTGGCGAACCCGAACTACATCGAGTGCTCCGACGGCAGCACCTCGCAGACGGGAGTGTGCCCCGCCGGCACTTCGCCGACCGGACCGGTACTGCTGTACCTCCAGCAGGCCGGGGTCGGAGGCCTGAGCGTGGAGGAGGCCGGCACCCAGACGATCACCTCCGACGAGCTGGCGCTGTTCGCCCAGGACAACTGGCAGCCGACGCCTAACCTGACGGTGACCTACGGCCTGCGCTGGGAGGCGCAGTACCAGCCCGACACGATCACTCCGGTCGAGGAGATCTTCTACCGCGACTTCATCGGCCAGGTGGTGAACGGCATGGAGTTCCCGTCCGACGGCACGATCCCCGACGACGACGAGATGATCCAGCCGCGCCTCGGCCTGGCCTGGGATCCGAAGGGGGACGGCTCGCACGTGGTGCGCGCCAACGCGGGTATCTACTCGGCCCGTATCCCCGGTCTGGCTCTGGCCTCGACCCGCTCCACCGACGGCTCGCGCGGGCAGACCCTGTTCCGCAACAGCGCCGCCTCTCCCTTCCTCGGACCGCCGCCGCCGATCACCGGGCTGATCCCGCCGAGCGCGGTGGGCGATCCGTTCCAGCCGGGCGTCTTCGTCTTCGACAAGGACTTCCAGAACCCGCGCACCTACGCCTACGCCCTGGCGTGGGAGGGACAGGTGGCGGCGCGCACCAAGCTGCTGGCCAAGCTGAACTACGCCAAGACCGACCACCTGACGCGCTTCGTCGACCGCAACGACCCGCTGCTCGGTTCGCCATGGTCGACCGGCCTGGGGCCGGGCGGCTTCAACGGCATCGGCGTGCTCACCACGGTGGAGTCGGGCGCCAAGAGCCGCTACCAGGGCGCCACCATCGGCGTCGACAGCCGCGGCCAGCGCTTCGACGTACAGGCCTACTACACCCGGTCGAAGGACGAGTCGGACGACGACAACGAGCGCGATCCCTTCAGCTTCCGCTACGCCAAGATCACCGACCTCGACGCCGAGTTCGGCCTCTCGGACCGCGATCAGAAGCACCGTTTCAACGCCTGGGCGCTGTGGCGGGCGCCGCTGGGCTTCAACGTCAACGCCCGCTACACCTACCGCTCGGCGCAGCCGATCTCGCTCACCGCGAGCGGTGACATCGCCCAGACGCCGCAGGACCGCATCAATCCGGACGGCTCGGTGACGCAGCGCAACCTGGGTCGCCGCGACAACGAGTTCAAGTCGCTCGACCTGCGCGTGTCGCGGTTCTTCTCGGTCGGCGACCGGCAGCTCGAGCTGATCGTCGACGTGTTCAACGTGCTCAACGACACGAACCTGCTGAATCCCCAGACGACCAATCTGGTGTTCAACTTCGACGGCACGATCGCCGCCGGCACCGGCATGCCGCGTCAGGTCCAGCTCGGTTTGCGCTTCCTGTTCTGAGGCCTCTCCTCGGGCGGGCGGAGTGCCGTCGACGCTCCACGATCCGATTTCGATACGCTGCCGCCCGCTGTGAACTCGAGGAAGGATCGTGGTGGATGAGTCGTGCGTTTCGGGTGTCGGGTGGAACGGGAGGAGCTCTGCTGCTGGTCGCCGCAGTGGGAGCGGCGCAGGTGACTGAGGGGTCGGCCGAGGAGCCGGGCGGGGAGTTGCGGCGACTCGAGGTCGCCGACGTCTACGGTGCCGACGAGGATCAACGGCTCGACTTCGAAGGCTCGGTGCCGTCGATCGAATGGCTCGACGACGAGCACTGGATCCAGAGGACCGAGATCGGCGGCGCCGAGGGTGAGGGTGACAGTGAGGATGGGGCCGAAGAGGGCGGCAAGCGGCGACGCTACGAGAAGGTGAACGCCCGCAGCGGCGCCAGCGAGCCGCTCTTCGATCACGACGCCCTCGCCGCGGCCCTCGCGGCGGTGCCGGGTGTCGAGGCGGCTGCGGCGAAGAAGAGCGCCTACGGCGCGCTGCGCTGGAACGAGGGGCACACGCTCGCCCTGCTGCATCTCGGCGAGGACCTCTTCCTGGCCCGTTTCGACGGCGCCGCGCCGACCGTCGAGCGGCTGACCTTCGATCCGCAGGAGGAGGTCGGCGAGGAGTTCAGCCCCGACGGACGCTTCGTCAGCTTCGTGCGTGGCGGCGACCTGTTCCTGCTCGATCTCGAGAGTGGACGCGAACGCCCGCTGACCTCCGGCGGGTCCGACGAGCTGCTCTTCGGCCGCCTCGACTGGGTCTATCAGGAGGAGATCTACGGCCGCGGCAACTTCAAGGGCTACTGGTGGAGCCCGGACAGCCGGCGCATCGCGCTGCTGCGCTTCGACGAGTCGCCGGTACGCGAGTTCACCGTCGTCGACCACATCGAGGATCCGCCCAAGGTCGAGGTGACCAACTACCCGAAGGCCGGCGATCCCAACCCGATCGTGACTCTCGGGGTGATCCCGGTGGTGGGCGGCGAGGCACGTTGGCTCGACACCGGAAGCTACGCCAGCAGCGACCATCTGATCGTCTCGGTGGGCTGGGATCCGGACGGCGACAGCGTCGTCTTCCAGGTGCAGGACCGCGAGCAGCGCTGGCTGCACCTGCTGAGCGGCGATCCGGAGAGCGGCGAGATCGAGCTGCTGCTCGAGGAGACCTCCCCGGCCTTCGTGCAGGCGCTCGGCGAGCCGCGCTGGTTGGAAGACGGCGGTTTCCTCTGGCTCTCCGAGCGCAGCGGCTTCCAGCACCTCTACCGTTACGACGTCGAGGGCGAGCTGGTCGCCCAGCTGACCTCCGGTGAGTGGGAGATTCGCTCCTTTCTGGCCCTCTCGGAGTCGCAGGGACGCGCCTACTTCCTCGCCACCAAGGACGATCCGATCGCGCCGCAGCTCTACTCGGTGGGGCTCGAGGCGCCGGACGGAGTGGAGCGCATCAGCAGCCAGCGCGGCAGCCACGCCGTAGAGCTCAACCAGAGCGCCTCGCTCTACTACGACCGCTGGAGCCACCTCGAGCAGCCCACCCGCGCGGCGGTGTTCACGACCGCCGGAGAGCAGGTGCGGGTGGTCGACGATGGTGAGCTCGAGGATCTCGCCGGGATCGCCTGGGGCAGCGTCGAACGGCTGCAGGTGCCGACCCGCGACGGGTTCATGATGGAGGCGCTGCTGATCAAGCCGCCCGACTTCGATCCCTCCAGGCGCTACCCGGTGCTGCAGTACAACTACGGCGGACCGCACGCGCCGGTGGTGCGCGACGCCTGGGGCGGCAGGCGTTGGGCCTGGCACCAGCTGCTCGCCCAGCGCGGCGTGGTGATCTGGATGTGCGACAACCGGTCGGCCTCGGGCAAGGGCATCGCGCCCGTCTACGAGGCCTACCAGCGCATGGGGGAGCTCGAGCTGCGCGACATCGAGGACGGCCTCGACTGGCTGGCGAAGCAGCCCTGGGTCGATGCCGAGCGGATCGGCATCTGGGGCTGGAGCTACGGCGGCTTCATGGCCGCCTACGCGCTGACCCACTCGCAGCGTTTCGCGGCCGGCATCGCCGGGGCGCCGGTCACCGACTGGCGCTACTACGACACCGTCTACACCGAGCGTTACATGCGTCGACCACAGGCCAATCCCGAGGGCTACGCGGCGACATCGGTGGTCGAGTCGGCCGCCGACCTGCACGGCGAGCTGCTGCTGATCCACGGCACCATCGACGACAACGTGCACCTGCAGAACAGCATGCAGCTCGCCTACGCGCTGCAGAAGGCCGGCCGGCAGTTCGAGCTGATGCTCTATCCGAAGGCGCGACACGGCGTGCGTGACGCGGCGCAGGAGGAGCATCTCTACACCCTGATGACGGACTTCGTGCTGCGTACGCTGCGGCCCGGGGCGGGGCCGGAGACCGCTGCCAGCGCTGGTGATTGAGCTGAACCGCGGCGATCACCAGTGGCCGACGACCTGACCGAGCTGCTGATCGCCCACGGCGAGGGCGATCCGGAAGCGCTGCCGAGGCTGGTGCCGGTGGTCTACGAGGACCTGCGCCGGATCGCCCGGCAGCAGCTCGCCCGCCTGCGCCCGGGCAACACCCTGGACACCACGGCGCTGGTCAACGAGGCCTACGTCAAGCTGGTCGATTCGTCGCGCGTCGCGGCGCGCGATCGGGGGCACTTCTTTGCCATCGCGGCGACTGCGATGCGCCAGATCCTGGTCGACCACGTGCGCCGCCGGACTTCGCAGAAGCGTGGCGGGGAGAGCGCCCCGATCTCGCTCGGCCGGGTCGAGGTCGGGGTCGACGCCCAGGCCGAGCTGCTGCTGGCGATCGACGCGGCGCTGGAGCAGCTGGCGCGCGTCGACCCGCGGCTGGCGCGGGTCTTCGAGTGCCGCTTCTTCCTCGGCCTCGGCGAGCAGGAGGCGGCAGACGCGCTCGGCGTCTCGTTGCGCACCCTGCAGCGCGACTGGCGGATGGCCCGCGCCTGGTTGCGCGAGAGTCTCGACGACGGGTCGGGTTGAACGTCTTCAGGGCACGGAGGTCGACCACAGCGTCGTGTCGCCGCTCTCGAAGCCGTCGCAGAAGATCGCCATGAAGCCACAGTCGGCGATCGGTGCGGTGGAGACCACCCAGCGGTAAGGCGTGATGAAGTGATCGGGCAGCGACTCGCCCTCGCTGAGCCGGGCATCCTCCTCACCGTTGTCGATCGGGTGGATCTCGAGGTACCAGGTTCCCGCCGGCACGGTGACCGGGCCGAAGGAGATCTCGTCGCCGGCGACCGAGCTGGTGCCGCTGGCGATCGCCGGCGGTCCGTCGCTCGGATAGAGGCGCATGCGCAGGCGCTGGTCGTCCGGGATCTTGGTGGTGGCCAGCCACAGATCGGTCGGGGCGCCGAGGGTGAGCTCGTACCAGTCCCAGCTGTGGTCGGCGTCGTTGGGGATCGACGAGGCCTGGTGACCGGCGATGGCGTAGGCGGTCAGCTCCTGGTCGAGCGGGATCTCGCGCGCATCGAAGCTCGGGTCCGGCCAGGAGCTGGGGCTGCCGTCGTTGGGCTCGTAGCAGTCGACCTGCGAGACGAAGGTCCAGGTCCAGGTGTAGGCGACCGGGTGCTGGTCGATCGGGGCCACCGTGTCCTCGATGATCTCGACGTCGAAGGTGGTGTCGGCGTCGACCTCGAAGGCGACCGTCAGCGTGTGCGGGGACGGGCCGTTGGTTGTGGTCGCGATGTCGGTCACGACCCCCTGCCCGGAGGGTGGGATGATGCGCATCATCGGCTCCGACGGTGCCGAGGTGCTGACCGAGGCGATGACGTAGCCGCCGCCGGGATCGTCCGGGATGACGATCTGATAGTCGTCCTGCTCGCCGGGGACGGCCCAGTTGGAGTTGATCGTGGTACCGGCTTCTGTCGGGGTGTAGGGGATGCAGTCGTGCTGGGCCGATGCCGGTGCGGCGACCAGCGCCGTCAGCGCCCAGGTAGCGGCGAGGCCGGCGCCGATCGCGAGGTCTCGTCTGGCCTTCATCGGTGCTCCTCCAGTCGGGTGGTTCGGCGGGCCGCTCGCGACCCGTTCTCCCCCCTAACGGGAGCGAGCGGAAAACCCGCCACGCCGGCGGCGCTGCTAGCGTGCCGGAGGGGCGACGCAGGACGCGGCAGGTGGATGCCGTTGGCGGGTTCCGCCCTCGGTTTTCGTGAAGGCAGCAGTCGTGGACGATCGAGCCCAGAGGCCCAGCGGAACCGGCGACAGCAGCTGGCCCGCCGTGGAGGCGGCGGTGCTGCGCTGGCTCGAGCTCTGTGGCGAGCCGGCGTCCGGCGCCCTGCCGCGGCCGTCGCGCCAGGAGCTGGACGAGCTGTGTGGCCCAGACCCCGAGTTGCGGAGGCGGGTCGTGCGCCTGATCGAGGCCTGGGGGGGCGGTGACGACCTGCTCTCGGGAGACGTCGGCAGCGGCTTCGGCGATCTGCTCGACGAGATCCGTGGCGAGCTCGAGGCGGAACCTCGTCGTGGCCTCGTCGGCCAGACGATCGATCGCTACCGTCTCGTGGAGGTCCTCGGCCACGGCGGCATGGGCGTGGTCTACGAGGCGGAGCGGGCCGACGAGTCGTTCGACAAGCGGGTGGCGCTCAAGGTCATGCCGCGTGGTCTGGAGACGCCGGAGAAGGAGCGTCGCTTCCGCACCGAGCGGCAGGTCCTGGCGCGCCTCGAGCACCCCGGCATCGCGCGGCTGCTCGACGGCGGGGTGACCCGCGAGGGCTTCCCCTACCTGGTGATGGAGCTGGTCGACGGCGAGCGGATCGATCGCCACTGTGAGCGGCGCGACCTGACTCTGCGGCGGCGCGTCGAGTTGTTCCTCGACGTCTGCGGGGCGGTGCACTATGCCCATCAGAACCTGGTGATCCATCGCGACCTCAAGCCGGCCAACGTGATGGTGACCGCCGAGGGCAGCGTCAAGTTGCTCGACTTCGGAGTGGCCAAGGTGCTCGACGCGCCCGAGGACGTCGACGCGGCGGTGGCGACGCGCTTCCAGCCGATGACGCCGCGCTACGCGGCGCCGGAGCAGCGACAGAACCGAGCCGTGTCGACCGCCACCGACGTCTACGCGCTCGGCGGTCTGCTCGGCGGCCTGATCGAGGGCGCCGGTGGAGATCGCGATGCGGCCCTACGCTCCGAGGTCGGAGTGGTCGTGGCGCGGGCGATGCGCGAGGATCCGGCCGAGCGCTTCCCTTCGGCTGCCGCGATGGCCGAGGACCTGTCGAGGGCGCTGCGGGGCCGACCGCTCGAATCGCGGCCGAGCAACTGGAGGTATCGCCTCAGGCGGGCGGTTGCCCGTCACCGCCGGGCCACGGCGGCGATCGTTCTGGCGGTCGTCCTGGCGGTCTGCGGTGTCACCGCGGTCGTCTGGCAGTCGGGGGTCGCGCGGCAGCAGCGCGATCGGGCTCGCCTCGAAGCGGAGCGCACCCAGCAGGTCTCGGACCTGCTGAGCAGCCTCTTCGCCAGCGCCGATCCCTTCTCACCCGCCGGCGGCGAGCTCACCGCCGAGGAGCTGCTGCTGCGCGGCGCCGAGCGGGTGGAGCGCGAGCTCGGGGAACAGCCGGCGCTGCGCGGCACGACCCTCTCGGTGCTCGCCATCTCGCTCGCCTCCCTCGGTGAAGGGGAACGTGCGTGGCAGCTGTCGGGGATCGCCGTCGACGATCTGCGCTCGGCACGGCCTCCGGATGCCCGCGCCCTGGCACGAGCGCTGCGGGTGCGCGCCACCCTGGCGCTCGATCTCGCCCGCCGCGAAGCGTCGCCGGGGGCGCTGCTCGACGAGGCGGTCGCCCTGCTCCGGCCGAGCGGGTTGCAGGACTTCGAGACCTCCGTCGAGTGGGCGCGGATCCAGCTTCAGCTCGGTCGGCTGGCGACCCTCGCCGAGGAGTCGGAGGCCGCGGTCGAGCACCACCTGTCCGGCCTGGAGACGCTGACGCGCCTGGGCCTGCGCACCGAGGCGGCGATCCAGCGCACCTATCTCGCCTCGAGCCTGCGGCAGGTCGGCCAGGACGATCAGGCCGTCGAGCACGAGCGTCACGCCCTCGCCGTGCTCGAGCAGGAACTGGGGGAGGATCACCCCAACATCGCCGCAACCCGGAACAACCTCGCCGTGGCGCTGACCCGACAGGGTCGTTTCGCCGAGGCGGAGGCGCTCTACCGTCGAGCCTTGGCGAGCAGTGAGAGGACCCTGGGTCCGGATCACGCGGCGGGGGCGCCCCAGCTGACCAATCTCGGCCGTACCCTGGTCGAGCTCGGGCGCTTCTCCGAGGCGGAGGAGCCGCTGCGGCGGGCGGTGGCGATCCTCCGCCGTTCGACCGGGCCCGATGGCCTGAACCGCCTGGGTGCGGAGGTCAACCTGGCGCGCTTCGCCGCACTCGATGGCGACCACGATGAGGCGGTCGCGTCGCTGCGCGATGCACTGCGGCGGTTCGAGCGCCTGTCGGGAGACGACTCCGGGGTCGCGGCGCGCGCCAGGGCGCTGCTCGCCGAGGCGCTGCGGCGCCGAGGGAGTGAGAACGACGCGAGCGAGGCCGAGCGTCTCGCCCGCGCCGCCCTGGCGGTGCAGGAGGCGCCCGAGCGCAGCGCCCCCCCGCTGGCGCGAGCCGACACGCTCACCACCCTGGGCAGGCTGGCGATAGCCCGCGGTGCGCATCGCGAGGCGGCGCCGCTGCTGCGGCGCGCCCTCGGACTGCGACGGGAACTGTTCGCCGAGGACGCCTGGCAGCTGGCCGAGGTACGGCTGCTGCTCGCCGAGGCGCTGCTCGGCGGCGCAGGGGAGGGTTCGCCGAGCCAAGGCGCGCAGGAGGCTCGAGAGCTGCTCGGCGCGGTGCGCAGTGCTTCGCTCGAGGATCGCCGCCTGGCTGATCTGGAGCGGCTGCGCGCACGCCTTGCGCAGCGGATCCGCTCAGCGGGCCGGCGCCGGCGCGCCGCGCGACGCAGAGGCCCAACGCTCCAGGGCCGCGCCGACCGGCTCGCTGCGGACTCCGTCGGCGGAACACACCGCCTCGAGCCACGGTGGCGCTTCCTGGCGGTGCGCCAGCTCCGGGGTGACGACGAGGCCGTCGTGGCCTGAGCCGAGCGCCAGCGCCTGGCGTACGAAGAGCTGCACGTAGCCGGGCGGGCGCACCTCGCGGCACAGCTCGAGCCGCGCCATGGGATCGACCGCGGCGGCCTTCGCCTCCGCGAGGGTCGGTGCGTGCTCGAGCTCGCCTGCGACCGCGCCCTGCGTGGCGAGAGCAAGGGGATCGGGCGAGCCGCTGTCGAGCCCGGGGCCGTCGGCGAGCACGGCGCCGAGCACCTCGCGGGGGCGGGCGCCGGCGGTCAGCAGGGCGACGTACGCGCCCAGCCCGCGGCCGAGCAGGATCGACGGGCCGAGCTCGGCCAGCGCCGCATCGACGTCGCCGACCAGGGTCTCCGTGGAGTAGCCGCCGCCGGCGGCGCGCTGCGAGGCGCCGTGTCCGCTCCAGTCGAGCGCCCAGAGCTCGCCGTCCCACGGTAGCTGGCGCAGCGTCTCGCGACTCCAGGGGCCGGTCGGCGCGACGAGCGCCGCCACCGTCTCGCCGAGGCCGGGGAGGAGCAGGAGCGGCGGCTGCCCGCCCGCGGGCCCGGCGCCGCGCAGCCGGTGCAGGGCAAGGGTGAGGCGGGCGTGCCGCAGGTGTCTGGTGGGGCCTGGCGCCTGCACCGGCTCTCGGCCGGTCGACGCGTCGCCGGTCGCCGCGCGGCGAGGGTCGAGACGGGCGCTGAACTGCGCTCTCGGCCGTGCCCGGTCGAGGAACTCGAGAATGCTCTTCGCCACCCGATCGGGGTGCTCGATGTGCACGAAGTGACCGCTGTCCTCGTAGATCTCGAGCTCGGCGTCGGGCGGCAGGTCGGCGCGCGCCTCGTCGGGATCGTTGCCCCAGCCCATCGGCTCGCGCTGGCGGCCGAGGATGGCGAGCATCGGCACCTCGATGCGATCGAGGCCGACGAGGCCCCAGTCGGGACGCCAGGGGCCGATGCCACCCATGCGGATCACCGGGTCGAGGTTCCACCTCCAGCCATCCTCCGAGCGGGTGCCGCCGACGCCGACCAGGTAGCGCAGCCAGTCCATCGACAGGCGCGGGTTCATCCGCGCCCGGCGCTCGGCCAACTCGTCGAGGGTGCCGGGGCGGCGGTCCTTGTCGGCTGCGGCGCGCCGGTGGTCCAGCCACGCCGCGAAGAGGGCGTCGCGACGACGGATACGCTCGTCGAGCGGCGGTTTCTCGCGCGATCCACGGCGACTCGCCATGCGGCGGGGGATGCCGTCGATGTTCACGTAGGCGGTGAAGCGCTCGGGGTAGGCGGCCGCCAGATGGGAGAAGAGGCCGCCGCCCTTGGAGTGACCGACGATCGCCACCGCACCCGGACGAAGTCCAGGGTGCGCCACCGGAGTGCCCGCGGCGACGTGATCGACCACCCGCAGCGCGTCGCGCAGGTCGGCGCGCCAGGAGTAGAGCGCGGCGCGATCCGAGTCACCGTGTCCGCGGTGATCCCAGCTCACCACCCGCCACCCTGCGTCGGCTAGGCGCGGCGCCAGTCCGTCGAAGGTGCGGGCGAAGTCGGAGCCGCCGTGGGCCAGGATCAGCGGCGGCGCGTCGTCTCGGCCCCACTGGTGCAGCGCCAGTCGCAGCTCGGCGAGACCGGGCTGTGCTTCGAGGCGCCACTGCCTGTCGGGGGTGCGGGCGCCCGGGAAGGTCGGCGCCCGGTGATCGGGATCGACGGACACAGCCGCAGTGTAACCGACCGGTCGGTAGGGGCTCAGTCCTCGGCGACGAATTCGTCCATGCCGACGCAGGAGCAGACCAGGTTGCGGTCGCCGTAGACGTTGTCGATCCGCGCCACCGGCGGCCAGTACTTGTGCTCGCGAAGCCAGGGCGCCGGGAAGGCCGCGGTCTGACGCGAGTAGGGCAGCTCCCAACGGTCGGCGGTGACGTCCTCGGCGGTGTGAGGCGCCCGCCGCAGCGGACTGGACTCGAGCCCGATCTCGCCGCGCTCGACGGCGCGCGCCTCCTCGCGGATGGCGATCATCGCCTCGCAGAAGCGGTCGAGCTCGGCGAGGCTCTCGCTCTCGGTGGGCTCGACCATCACCGTGCCGGCGACCGGCCAAGACACGGTCGGCGCGTGGTAGCCGTAGTCCATCAACCGCTTGGCGATGTCCTCCACCTCGATGCCCGCCTTCTTCAGCGGACGTAGGTCGAGGATGCACTCGTGGGCGACGAAGCCGGAGCGCCCGCGGTAGAGGATCGGGTAGTGCTCCTCGAGCCGTTTGGCGAGGTAGTTGGCGTTGAGGATGGCGAGCCGCGACGCCTCGGTCAGGCCCGCCGAGCCCATCATCGCGATGTAGGCCCACGAGATCGGCAGGATGGTGCCGCTGCCCACCGGCGCCGCGCTCACCGCTCCGACGCTCTGCTCGCCTCCGCGCCGGGTGGTGCGGTGGGCAGGCAGGTGGGGCGCCAGGTGCGGCATCACGCCGATCGGCCCCATCCCGGGGCCGCCGCCGCCGTGCGGGATGCAGAACGTCTTGTGCAGGTTCAGGTGGCAGACGTCGGCGCCGTAGTCTCCCGGACGGCACAGGCCCACCTGGGCGTTCATGTTGGCGCCGTCGAGGTAGACCTGGCCGCCCGCCTCGTGCACCAGCTCGCAGATCCGCCGGATCTCGGTCTCGAACACGCCGTGGGTCGAGGGGTAGGTGACCATCAGGGCGGCGAGCCGGTCACGGTGCTCCTCCGCCTTGGCGGCGAGGTCCTCGAGGTCGATGTTGCCCTGGTCGTCGCAGCGCACCGCGACGACCCGCAGGCCGGCCATCACCGCGCTCGCCGGATTGGTGCCGTGGGCCGAGGTCGGGATCAGGCAGACGTCGCGGTGCCCCTCGCCGCGCTCCTGGTGGTAGCGGCGGATCACCAGCAGGCCGGCGTACTCGCCCTGCGAGCCGGCGTTGGGCTGCAGCGACATGGCCGAGAAGCCGGTGATCTCGCACAGCCACTCCTCGAGGTCCTCGCACAGCTCGTCGTAGCCGGCGCTCTGATCGCGCGGCGCGAACGGATGCAGGTCGGCGAAGCCGGGCCAGGTGATCGGCATCATCTCGGCGGCGGCGTTGAGCTTCATGGTGCACGAGCCGAGCGGGATCATCGACGTGGTGAGCGACAGATCGCGACTCTGCAGGCGGTGCAGATAGCGCATCAGATCGGTCTCCGAGCGGTAGCGGGAGAACACCGGATGGGTGAGGATGGCGTCCTGCCGCCGCTGCTCGGCTGCGAGCGGCGAGGAGACGGCGTCGGTCCCGCCGTGCGCGGCCAGGTCCGAGCCTGCTGCCTCCTCCTCCAGGCCGGTGAAGATTCGCGTCAGCAGCCCCACCTCCTCGAGGTCGCTGCGCTCGTCGAAGGCGACCGCGACCCGGTGCTCGCCGACCGCTCGCAGGTTGAAACCGGCCTCGGCGGCGCGGTGCAGCAGCCGGTCACGCTCGCTGACCTCGACCAGGACGGTGTCGAAGAAGCGCTCGCTGACCACCGCGGCGCCGCGTTGGCGCAGCTCGGCGGCGAACAGGGCGGCGTGACGGTGCACCGTCTCGGCGATGTGACGCAGGCCGCGCGGCCCGTGGTAGACGGCGTACATGCTGGCGAGTACCGCTGGCAGCACCTGCGCGGTGCAGATGTTGCTCGTCGCTTTGTCGCGGCGGATGTGCTGCTCGCGCGTCTGCAGTGCCAGGCGCAGGGCCGGGCGTCCCTGGCGATCTCTCGACACCCCGACGACGCGGCCCGGCAGCAGCCGCTTGAACTCCTCGCGCGTTGCCATGTACGCGGCGTGCGGTCCGCCGAAGCCCATCGGCAGGCCGAAGCGCTGGGTCGACCCCACCGCGAGATCGGCGCCGAGCTCGCCGGGGCTGCGCAGCAGGACCAGCGCGAGGGGATCGGCGATGACGATCGACAACGCTTCGTGGGCGCGAGCCTCGGCGATCATGCCGCCCGGGTCGCGCACCTCGCCCAGGGTGTCGGGGTACTGGAGGGCGACGCCGAAGACGTCGCTCCAATCGAGCGCGGACGGATCGCCGGCCGGATCGAAGGAAACCACCTCGATGCCCAGAGGCTCGGCGCGGGTGCGTACCACCTCGAGGTTCTGCGGATGCACCGTTTCGGCGACCAGGAAGCGGTTCTTCTTCTGTCGGGCCGCGGCGAAGGCCAGGCCCATCGCCTCGGCAGCCGCGGTGGCCTCGTCGAGCAGCGACGCGTTGGCGATCTCGAGTCCGGTGAGATCGAGGACCATCTGCTGGAAGTTCAGCAGGGCCTCGAGTCGTCCCTGGGCGATCTCGGCCTGGTACGGGGTGTAGGCGGTGTACCAGCCGGGATTCTCGAGCACGTTGCGCTGGATGCACGGCGGCGTCACGCTGGCGTGGTAGCCCATGCCGAGCAGCGAGCGGCGCACCAGGTTGGCGCCGGAGATGCGGCGCAGTCGCTCCAGCGCCTCGTGCTCGCCGAGGCCGTGGTCGACGCCGCGCCCGAGACGCAGCGGCTTCTCGACGCGGATGTCGGGCGGCACCGTGGCCTGGACCAGCTGTTCGAGATCGTCGAGGCCGAGACGGTCCAGCATGCGCTCGACGTCTTCGGGCCCGGGGCCGTTGTGGCGACGGTGGAAGGCGGTCACCGCGGTCGCCGAGGTCAAGGAAGTCGAGCTGGCGGCCCGGTCGTCGCCGGAGCTCGCGTCGGCGCCGCCGTGCGGTCGTGGCGTCTGGACTTCTGGGCCGGTGGTCGAGAGGGTCGCGTCGCTCATGGTCGGGTGCGGGCTCCTCGGAGAAGCGGCAGGGTCGATGAGAAGGGCCGGCGGTCAACGGTAGCCGACGGGAGGCGAGGGCGTCCGGTCACTGCGAGACTGCCAGATGACCCACGTAGGCGGCGTAGCAGGTCAGCAGGACGGCGCCCTCCCAGCGGTGCACGGTGTGCCTGCCGAAGATCAGGAAGAGCAGCAGCAGCAGCACGGCGAAGCCGAGGGCGACCAGCGCGTCGATGCCGAACTCCGCGAAGCGCACCGGGAAGGGATGGACCAGCAGAGCCGCGGGCAGGATCAGCAGTGTGTTGAAGATGTTCGAGCCGACGATGTTGCCGATGAGCAGGCCGGTCTGCTGACGCAGGGCCGCGACCAGGGCGCTGGCGAGCTCGGGCACGCTGGTGCCGAAGGCCACCAGGGTCAGCCCGATGACCCGCTCGCTGACGCCGTAGCGCCGCGCCAGGATCACCGCGTTGTCGACCATCAGGTCGGCGCCGACGACCAGCAGCACGATGCCGATCGAAGAGCCGACCAGCCCGACGATCCACGTGGTGTCGGGCACTCCGTCCTCCTCGTGCGGCACGGCGCCCTGCGCCAGCATCGAGCGCAGGAAGAGGACCATCAGGATCAGCAGCAGGGCGGCCTGCCAGCGGGTGAAGGCGCCGGTGGCGACGCAGCCCACCACCAGCACCGCCGAGAAGATCATGAACGGCATCTCGCGGCGCAGGAAGGAGAGCTCGGCCCGGATCGGATTGACCAGCACCGCGAGGCCGAGGATCAGGCCGACGTTGGCGATGTTCGAGCCGATCACGTTGCCGGCCGCCAGGGCCGGGCTCCCCGCGGCTGCCGCGGAAAGGGCGGCGGCGAGCTCGGGCGCCGAGGTGCCGAAGGCGATCACCGTCAGGCCGACGATCAGCGGGTTGATGCGCAGCGCCCTGGCCAAAGCCGTCGCGTAGCGCACCAGCACCTCGCCGCCGGCGTAGAGCACGGCGATGCTGAGGGCGATCAGGAGCAGCGGCAGCAGCATGGTCTCGAAGGCGGTGTCGTCGGCGTGCCCGGGCGGCGGACGACGGCGATTCGCCGGTCGTCGAGAGGCGATGCGCCGTCCGGGCCGTGGGTCAGGGGAAGATGCCCAGCGATTCGTAGGTGATCGCGACCTTCTCGATCGCGGTCGCCATCGCCGCGGTGCGCAGGTCCGTCCCCAGGCTCTTCGACAGCTCGCGGATCTGGACGTAGGCGTCGGACATCGTGTCTTCGAGACCGGACTGCACGAGGTCGGCCTCGCCGGGACCGCGGGTGAGGATCTCCGTCTCGGCGGCCGAGAAGGGACGGTCGGTGCGTTCGCCGATCGCGTCGAGGATGCGTCGGTAGGCGCCCTGCTCGAAGCGCTTCTGCAACCTGCCGAAGCGCACGTGCGAGAGGTTCTTGAGCCACTCGAAGTAGGACACGATCACGCCGCCGGCGTTGAGGAAGGTGTCGGGCACGATCAGCACGCCGCGCTGGCGCAGCTCGTCGTCGGCCAGCGCGGTGGTCGGGCCGTTCGCCGCCTCGGCGACGATCTTGGCGCGCACCCGCGACGCGTTCTCGCTGGTGATCTGCTTCTCCAGCGCCGCCGGGATCAGGATGTCGCATTCGAGCTCGAGCGCCGCGGCGCGCGACGGGAGCGCGGTGGAGCCGGGGAAGCCGACGATCGAGCCGGTCTCCTGGCGGAAGGCGAGCAGCGCCTCGAGGTCGATGCCCTCGGGCGCGGAGATGGCGCCTTCGCGCTCCGCGACGCCGATCATGCGCGCCCCGCCCTCGATCATGAAGCGGCTGGCGTGCTCGCCGACGTTGCCCAGACCCTGGACCACGAACGTCTTGTCCGCGATCCCCGGCTTGAGGCCGATGCGCTTCATGTCCTCGGCGATGTCGCAGGCCTGACGCAGGCCGTAGAAGACGCCCTGGCCGGTGGCCTCCTTGCGGCCTCGGATGCCGCCCTGCGACAGCGGCTTGCCGGTGACGCAGGCGAGGGCGTTGAGCTCACTCTGCGACACCGTCTGGAAGGTGTCGGCGATCCACGACATCTCCTGGGCGCTGGTGCCGTAGTCCGGCGCAGGAACGTCCTGGCCGGGGCCGATGAAGTTCTTGTGCACCAGCTCGATGGTGTAGCGACGGGTGATCCGCTCCAGCTCCGCCTGCGAGTAGTCCGAGCGCGAGATGCGCACGCCGCCCTTGGCGCCGCCGAACGGCACGTCGACGATGGCGCACTTGTAGGTCATCAGCGCCGCCAGCGCCATCACCTCGTCCTCGCTGACCGCCATCGAGTAGCGGATGCCGCCCTTGGTCGGCATCTTGTGGTGGCTGTGCTCGGCGCGCCAGGCCTCGATCACCTGGATGGTGCCGTCGTCGCGCCGCAGCGGGAACGACATGCGGTAGACCGAGTTGACGGCGCGTACCTGCGCCAGCAGGGTGGGGTCGTGTTTGAGGTACTTGGCGGCGCGGTCGAACGCGACGTTGACCTGTTCGAGGAAGCCTTCGGTGGGTTGCATGATTCTCGCTGTGTTTGCAGACCCGCGGCGCCGTGCGGCGCGGCGCGGCGTCGGGCGCGAGGGCGCGGCCGACGCAGTGTCGGGTCTTGGATCGGGGTCGAACCAGTGATCGAGCCGGGGCCGCGGATTCGGGATGGGTCGCGGGGCCCGTTCTCTTCCCGGTGCCGTGGAGCGATCGCCCGGGCGGCGGACGGAGGGCCGCCGGCGGTCGTAGCGTGACGATAGCGGAGCCGGTCGGGAGACTACAATCTCCGCTGGGGTCCTCGCGCCGGGCCCCGCAGCTCGAGTCCAGCGGAAGGAGGGCCGGAGGAGTGGCCGACGGTGCCGACACCGGGGGCAGGAAGGAGACCGGCGGCAGGCGCGGGCACTCGCGGCGGCGCAGGTCGGGCCCCGGCTCGCGGCGGCGCAGGAGGCCGCCCGGCGCCTCCGCGACCGAGCCGCCGGAAGCCTTGCAGCAGGCCGTGCGTTCGCTTGCCGAGGCGGCGGTCAGGCGTCTCGAGGAGGCGAGCAGCTCGCCGCGCACTCCGCGCCGCCTGCGCCTGACCCTCGACCTCGATCTCGCTGGCGACCACTCGGTCGCGGCGGCGGATCTCGAGCAGCAGATCGCCGCCGCGGCGGACGCCTTCCGCCGCGAGCAGAGGCTGTTCCGGGCTGGTCGGGTTCCGTGCGCCCGCCACCGCGACCCGTGCAGCTGCGAGCTGTCGCCCGCGCCGCGACAGGTCTTCGCCGGCTACGGCCCGACCGGCGCGGCCCGCTTCGTCGACTACGGGCAGCGGTTGCTCGATCTCGGGCACCCGGCGATCGAAGACCTGTACCGTTCCGGCGGCGCGCCGGTGACCCTGCTCGAGTCCGGCGACGACCTGCAGCGCGACCTGCTCCCCGCCTACCGCGACGGCGCCGACTTCGAGCTGCACGGTCAGGTGGCGGCGGGATGGTACCGGCGCGACGCCACCGAGCGCTGCGCGGTGAGCTTCCTGTGTGTCTCGACCGGCGGTTCCGGTCGCCCGCGGCGCGTGCAGCTGCTGCCGCTCGGCATCGCCGAGGACGGTGACGACCTCGAGGCCGCCTTCGGTGGTCATCCACCCTGGTCCGAGGCTTTCGCCTGGGCGCGTCGCGCCCTGGCCGAGATCGAACGAGCGGCGGCACGCCACGCCGACGGTGCGGCCGCGCAGGGCCTCCCGGAGCCCGCGGCGGCTCGTCTGCAGGGGGTGCTGGAGGGGCTGGAGCGGCGTCTGCAGCGGCGCGAGCGCGCCACCAGGCGCCGCACGCGGCACGCCGAGGACCGCCGCAAGGAGGCCCGGCCGACCGGCATGGCACTGCCCGATCTCGAGTCGGCTCCGAACGAGCGGGTGCTGCGCGACGAGCGGCGTGGCACCTGGATCGTGCTCGGCGATCGCGGTCGGGTCCACGTCTTCAACGAGTCCGCCAAGCTGGTCACCTCGATCCGCTACTCGCCGCCGGCGATCGAGCGTCGCCTCGAGCGGGGCGTCTGGAAGCCGGGTGACCCCGGCGCCATCGACGCGCTGAGGCGGCGCGCTCCGGTGGCGCAGGCAGGAGCCGAGGGGGAGGGGCGATGAGCGCGCTCTCGCGGCGGGCCGGCTGGGCTCCCTTCGGCCTCGGCGAACGCAAGCCGCGTCACTTCCGCGGCATGCTGCGGGTGCTTTGGGAGAACCGCGGGCGCTGGCGCTACGCCTGGCGGATCCTCGATCGCGGCGTCTGCGACGGCTGCGCACTCGGTACCACCGGGATGCGGGACTGGACCCTCGACTCGGTGCACCTGTGCATGGTGCGTCTGGACCTGCTGCGACTCAACACGATGCGCCAGCTGGACGTCGAGGCGCTGCCGCCGGTCGACCGGCTCGAGCGCATGGACGGAGCGGAGCTGAGGGCGCTGGGCCGGATCCCGTCGCCGCTGCTACGCGAGCACGGCGAGGCGCGCTTCCGCGAGGTGTCTTGGGACGAGGCGATGCGGCGTTGCGCCGCGTCGGTGGCGGCCGCCGATCCACGACGTCTCGCCTTCTACCTGACCTCTCGCGGCATTCCCAACGAGACCTACTACGTGGCGCAGAAGGTGGCGCGCTTCCTCGGCACGCCGCACATCGACAACTCGGCGCGGCTCTGTCACGCCGCGTCGACGGTGGCGATGAAGCGCGCGCTCGGCCACGGCGCCTCGACCGGCTCGTACCGCGACTGGCTCGAAGCCGACCTGATCGTCTTCTTCGGATCGAACACCCCGAACAACCAACCGGTGACCACCAAGTACCTGGTCGAGGGCAAGCAGCGCGGCCTGCGCATCGCGGCGGTCAACCCGTACCGCGAGCCCGGCCTGGAGCGCTACTGGGTGCCGTCCAACGTCGGCAGCGCCCTGTTCGGGACGCGCCTGGTCGACGACTGGTTCGAGGTCGACACCGGCGGCGACCTCGCCTTCCTCAACGGGGTCCTCAAGGCCCTGCTGGCGCTGCCTGACGGGGTCGACGAGGCGTTCGTGCGGGAGCGCTGCGCAGGGTGGCCGCAGGTCCGCGAGCACGTCGAGGCGCTCGGCTGGGAGGCGATCGAGCAGGGCAGCGGCGCCAGCCGTCAGCGCATCGAGGAGTTCGCGCGACTGCTCGTCCGACACCCGAACACGATCTTCGTCTGGTCGATGGGCCTCACCCAGCACGAGCACGGCGTCGACACCGTGCAGGCGCTGTGCAACGTCGGTCTGGCGCGGGCTCTGCCCGGCCACCCGCTGCGCGGCCTGACCCCGATCCGGGGGCACTCGGGGGTCCAGGGGGGCGCCGAGGTGGGCTGCGTACCGACGCTCGACGAAGAGACGCGGGAGCTCTGGGGCCGGGTGTGGGGCTTCGCCCCGCCAGCGGGCCCCGGGCATGCGGCGGTGGCCCAGATCGAGGCCGCGGCGCGCGGCGAGATCGACGTCTTCTGGATCGTCGGTGGCAGCTTCCTCGACACGGTGCCCGACGAGGCGCGCAATCGTCAGGCTCTGGCCAGGCCGCGGCTGCGGGTGCACCAGGACCTGGTGTTCAACCGCTCGATGCTGGTCGACCCGCAGCCGGGCTGCGCCACCCTGCTGCTGCCGGCGGCGACCCGTTACGAGATGCCGGGCGGCGTCACCGAGACGACCACCGAGCGCCGCATCGTCTTCTCGCCCGAGGTCCCGGGGCCGCGGGTGCGCGGCGCGCGTCCGGAGTGGGAGGTGCTGTGCGAGCTCGCGGCGCTCGTGCACCCGGACCGTGCCGATCTCGTCACCTTCGGCGACACCGCAGCGATCCGTCGTGAGATCGCCGCCGCGATCCCCCTCTACCAGGGCATCGAACGGCTCGCCGAGCAGGGCGACCAGGTGCAGTGGGGCGGCCCGACACTGTTCGCCGACGGCGTCTTCGCCACCCCTGACGGCAGGGCGCGCTTCGTGCCGGTCAGCGCCCCCGAGCGTCGGCGGCAGCCGGGAGAGCTCTGGCTGTCGACCCGCCGCGGCCACCAGTTCAACTCGATCGTGCACTCGCCGACCGATCCGCTGAACGGCGCCGGCCGGCGGGACGTGCTGATCAGCCACCGCGACGCGGTGCGCCTCGGCCTCGAGCACGGACAGGAGGTCAGGCTGCGCTCGGCCCACGGTGAGATGCGGGCGCGGGTGCACCGCTGCCGCATGCGGCCCGGCAACGTCGAGGTGCACTGGCCGGAGGGCATGGCCCTGCTCGGTCAGGCGATCGACCACCAGTCCGGCGAGCCCGACTACGGCGCTGCGGTGCGGATCGAGCCCCTGACCGACACCGACGCTCCGCGTGCCGCGCGATGAGTGGAGCCGAACGCCGGGGATCTCGCCGGCTCGCGGCCCTGCCTCTCGATCCCCCCGAGACCCTGGGTGCGGCCGGCGCAGCCTCGCAGGGCGGGCACGACCTGCTGGCGGTCGAGGAGCCCCTGGAGCTGCGGGTGCACGGCAGGCCATGGCTGGTCACCCTGCGAACGCCGGGCGACGATCTCGATCTCGTCGCAGGACTGCTGCGCTGCGAAGGGGTGATCGGTCGATGGAGCGAGGTCGAGGCGGCCGAGATCGTCGCGGTCGAGGGTTCCGCGGGGGCTTCGGCGCGCTGCGAGATCGAGCTCGACGAGGCGGCGCTCGACCGCTGGGCGCGCCGCCGGATGGAACGGGAGTTCGCCATGGTCGGCGGCTGCGGGGTCTGCGGCAAGGCGCGGCTCGAGGATCTCGAGGCGCAGCGCCCACGACCGCTGGCGAGCCGGCGCAGCGCCAGGGCCCGCCGGCTCGACCCGGAGCTGGTGCGGCGACTGCCGGCGGTGATGCGGCAGCGCCAGGAGCTCTTCGAGCAGACCGGTGGCCTGCACGCGGCGGCGCTGTTCGGCTACGACGGCGAGTTGCTGCTGCTGCGCGAGGACGTCGGCCGCCACAACGCGGTCGACAAGGTGGTCGGTGCCGCGCTGCGCGGCGGGTTCGACGGCGCGACACCGCGAATCGGCGGGCGGGTCGCAGGTGGCGAGCGCAGCGACGATCACGTGCTGCACGATCTCCTGCTGGTGGTCAGCGGCCGCGCCGGCTTCGAGCTGGTGCACAAGGCGCTGTGCAGCGAGGTCGACGCGCTGATCGCGGTCGGCGCCGCGTCGACCCTGGCGGTCGAGCTCGCCGAGCGCTGCGGCCTGGGGCTCTACTGGTTCGTCCGCGACGAGGGCGGGAAGCGGCTGCCTCCGCGATCGCCGGACTGATCGCCTAAGGCAGCCAGGTGTTCGGGCTCAGCCGCCGTCGCGTTTGAACAGCCCGCTGAGGGGGTTGCCGCCCTCTTCGTCGGTGGCGCCGGGGACCATCATCGGTACCTCCGCGAAGCCCGCCGGCACGCTGTAGTCGATGCCGGAGGTGTCGACCTCCTCGAACGAGGTGACCCGCATCTCGACCACCGAGGTCGACTCGTTCTTGACCTCGCCCTTGCGGTTCATCTGGCGCGAGACGGTCGTCGTGCGGGTGCGCAGCGGAACGCCCTCCGGGAAGTCGCTCTGCGCTGCGATCACCTCGTCGAGCTGGGCATTGCCGGTGCGCGGCGGCTCGGTACGCAGCCACATGCCGATCTGGTGCTCGCTGTCGATGTCGGCGATCCACATCTCGGTGGTCGACTCGGCCTGCTGGCTGCGCTTCATGCCGAGGACCTTGATCGTCATGTCGTAGGTGACCCGTTGCTTGAGGTAGCGGGTGGACATTCCCAGCACCTCGTCGCCGGCACCCTCGTCGAGCACCTCGATCTGCGGCTGGCTGAACTCGAAGTCGACCACGCCGCCGAGCGAGTCGAGCATGGCGCCGGCCGCGCCGAGCATCGCGTTGACGTCGAAGCGCGAATAGGTCTCCGCTTCGGGATCGACCAGGAAGAACGTGCGGCCGCCGTCCTGGGTGACGATGTAGCTGCCGGCGGGGAGGATCGGGTTGGCGCTGCTCCGGATCTCGATCCGGCCCTTCTCCTGATCGATCCACACCTCGGCGGTCATGCCGGCGGCGTTGTCCGGCGAGCTGGTGGTCTCCTGCTGGTAGTGGATACCCGCAAGAGCGGCCGGGGCGCTGGCGAGCGAGAGGACCAGTACGGCGAGCGTCGAGAGGAGGGGGAGTCCCGGGAAGGTACGCGCTGGTGTTCGTCGGGTACGAAGTCGGATGGCGGTCATATGGTTCTCCTCGGAGGTTTCGATGTCCATGTCCCGTCTGGTGCCACGCCTCTCGGCGCAGCCGACGGACATGGTGGCGGATGGGTGGCGCCGTGGGCGCGGTCAGCGCTTGCCGAGGCGCTCGAGCACGCCGGCCAGCAGCAGCGGCCAGGCGACGGTGGCGTCGGCGGGGACCTCGGCGAAGCGGCCGCCTTCGGCCGGGGGCACGAACTTGCCCCACGACACGCCCTCGGAGTAGGTGCAGCCGGAGAGGCCTCCCCAGTGCACCGGCTCGGGGCAGATACGGACCGCATAACGGAAGCGGCGCAGCGCTCCGGTGCCGGCACCGCGCTTCTCGATGATGTCGAGGAAGGGGCCGACCTGCTGCGCCCAGTTGCGCGGCACTCCGCCGCCGATGGTGAAGATGCCGACGCGCTCGCTGGCGAGCACGCGGCTGGTGTAGTCCTCGAGATCGAGGAAGGGATCGTAGGGTGTCGTCACCCGGCCGATCTGCTTGCGCACCCGGTTGGAGATGGCGAAGTCGAGGCCTAGCTCGGAGTCCGAGAAGGCGGGTACGTAGACCGGCACGTCCTGTTCGTAGGCGGAGCGCAGGATGCCCCGGCCCTCGGTGTTCTCGGCCAGCCAGGCGCCGATGGCGCGGTTCAGAGTGCGCGAGCAGGCGGTCTCGCCGTCGGGCCAGTCGGTGAGGATCCGCCGCATGATCTTCTCGACGTCGTCGAGGTTGTTCTCCAGCTCGAGGGTGTCGTAGACGCGGTCGAAACCGGCGTTGTAGAGCTGGGTGTCGTCGAGGTCGGGGCGGTGCTTGAAGTGCGTCATGCCGGCCGCCTCGACGAAGCCGTGCGCCATCAGCGCGCCGGTCGAGACCACCGCGTCGAGCATGCCGTGATCGATCATGTCGCAGAGCAGCAGGCCCTGTTTGGCGACGGTCATGGCGCCGGAGAAGGTTCCGACGACGAAGCAGTCCTCGTCGACCACCATGTCGTAGAGCACGTCTGCCGCCTCGCCGAGCTGGCGGCCGCCGAAGGCGGTCGACTTCATCGCGGTCAGCAGATCGGAGAAGCCGCCGACCTGCGACAGATCGAGCGCCTGGAGCGGCTCGAGCCCGAACTCGCTGCCGTCGCTGGCCTGCTTCTTGGTGCGCTTGCCCTGCTGGCTCGCGGCGTCGTTTTGCCCTGCGTGGTCCTTGGATCGATCGCTCATCTGTGGTGTTCGTCTCCGGAATCGGGAAGGTCGTCGTTCCCGGTTCGCGGCCGGGCAGTGGTGGCGAGGATGTCGCCCGAGTCAGTGCTCGTCAACATCCAGCAGCACCGACTCCACGTGGTCGGCGCCCCGCGCCACCGACAGGATGCTCTCGCGCAGCTCCTCGGGATCGCAGGTCGCGCGCGGCGTGGTGTTGCGCATCACGAAGTACTCGCGCCCTTCGTGCTGTCGGATCGCCAGCGCTCCCATGTGCACGCGGGCGTTGAGCTCGAGTGCGTGGCGCAGGTAGTCGTCGGTGGCCGGCGCGCAAGGCGAGTAGATGCGCAGCAGGGGCTCGGCATCGATCTCGCTGACCAGCTCACCGACGTAGACCCGCTGCCGTCGGCCGGCCTTCAAGGGCACCTCGATGCAGAACTCGCCGTCCAGGGTCGGCTCGATGTCGAGATCGAGGCCGGCGAGCGCCGTGCGCAGCATCCGCTCGAGTCGCCGCGACAGGCGCCTCAGACGGCGGAGCGCTTCGGCGAGCTCGATCGCGTCGGCGAAGCGTTGGGCGGGATCCTTGGCCAGGCAGCGGCGGATGATCTTCGACGCCAGCGGCGGCACCCGGGGCTCGATCTCGCGCGGGTCTGGTGCTTCGGTGTTCCAGTGGTGCTGGATCAGGCCGTTGAGGCTCTTGGCGTGGAGCGGGAAGGCGCCGGTGAGCAGGAAGTAGAAGGTGACGCCGACCGCGTAGACGTCCGAGCCGGGAGACGCCGGCTCGCCGCGGAAGAGCTCGGGGGCCATGAAGTGGGGGGTCCCGGCGGTCAGCGGCAGGTCCTCCTGGTCCGCCGCCGCGGCCATCACCCGCCGGGCGAGACCGAAGTCGGCCAGCTTGGCGACTCCTTCCGGGGTGACCAGGATGTTGGACGGCTTGAAGTCGCGGTGCACGATGCCCAGGGCGTGCGCGGCGGCGAGGCCTTCGGTGGCCTGCAGCACCAGCTCGGTGGAGCGCTCGATCGAGGGTCGACCGTCGCGGCGGCAGGCGAGCGCCAGCGGCAGCCCGTCGACCCACTCCATCTCGATCGCGTGGTAGCCGTCCCACTCGAGGATGTTGTGCACCGTCACCACGTTGGGGTGCACCAGTCCGGCCACCGCCCGGGCCTCCTGCAGGAACAAGGGCAGGTAGGCCGGAGCGTCCTGCAGCAGGCGCGGCTCGAGCACCTTCAGCGCGCACTTGCGGCCCAGGGTGCGGTGCTCGGCCTGGTAGACCCGGGCCATGCCGCCGCGACCGGCGAGCTGGAGCACGCGGTACGCCGCGAGCTCGGCTCCGAGCAGGGGATCCTCGCCCTCGTCGCGCCGGCGGGGAAAGCCCGGCGGGCGGGTCGGAGTCAGGGCGTCGAGGGTGGTCGAATCGAGCGGGTAGTCCGGCGTGCAGCGCGGGCACGGGGTCCCGGCGTCGGCGAGCGTGCCGCCGCAGCGGGCGCAGGTGAGGCGCTCCTCCTGGGTCTCCTGCTGGGTCCCTGTGTTCACGGGTGCTTCGCGGGTACTCTCGATCGGCCTTCGGTTTCAGGCCCTTCGATGTCGGGCCTCTCGGTGTCCGGCCTTTCGGTGTCCGGCCCTCCGGAATCCCGCCTTTCAGTGTAACGACTCGTAGACTGCGGTGGCTGAGATGAGCGGAGAGCAGCAATCGGCCGGGGTCGTCGACTCGGTGCTGGCGGCGGCAAGGCGTCGCGGCCTGCTCGACGGTGGCGAGCTCGAGCGCATCCGACTCGACCTGCACGCGGCGATCCCGCCCGGAGGCGAGCCCTCGATCGGACTGACCCAGCTGCGTCGCTCGCTCGCCGCGCGGGGGGTCGGCGCAGAGGAGGTGGCGTCGCTGCTCGCCGACGCGTTGGCCGAGTCGGGCCGGCGCCAGGCGGCGGACGAGGGCAGTCGGGCGACCCGCTGGAGCGGCGGCCGGGGAGCCCGCTCCTCGGCGGCTGCCGGGGTCGGCGCGGCGACCGGCGGCGGAACCACCGGCGGGAGCTCGGAGTCGGGCGACGAAGGCGACTGGTGCCCGCCGCACTACGAGATTCTCGAACTGCTCGGCAGCGGCGCCGTCGGCGACGTCTTCCGGGCCCGCGACCGCCGACTGGGGCGCCAGGTCGCGCTCAAGGTGATGCACGCGCACGGCCCCTTCGAGCGCGAGCGGTTCGTCGCCGAGGCACGCCACCAGGCGCGCATCGAGCACGATGCCGTGTGCGGTGTGTACGAGGTGGGCGAGTACCGCGGCCGGCCGTACATCGCCATGCAGCTGATCGATGGCGAGACGCTCCAGGACGCCGCCGAGGGCCTCAGCGTCGAGCAGAAGGTCGATCTCGTGCGTCAGGTCGCCGAGGGCGTGCACGCCGCGCACCGCACCGGCCTGATCCACCGCGACCTGAAGCCGACCAACATCATGGTGGCGCGCACCACCGAGGCAGGGCTGCGCGCCTGGGTGGTCGATTTCGGCATCGCGCGCGAAGTCGGCGCACCGGGCATGACCCGCACCGGCGTCGTGGTCGGCACGCCCTGGTACATGGCGCCGGAGCAGATTTCCGGTCGCGACGCGCTCGACCGCAGGACCGACGTCTACGGCCTGGGAACGGTTCTCTACGAGCTGTTCGCCGGCCGCCCGCCGTTCGTCGGCGACAGCTCGATGGTGGTCCTCTCGCGCATCCTCAGCGAGGAGCCGCCGCGTCTGCGCAGCGTCACCCCGGAGCTGCCGCGCGACATCGAGCGCATCGTCGAGCGGTGTCTCGCCAAATCGCCGATCGAGCGCTATCCGAGCGCTCGAGCGCTGGCCGAGGACCTCGAGCGCTACCTGGCCGGAGAGCCGGTCGAGGCGCGCGGCACCGGCGTCTTCCGTCGCGCCACCCGCTGGGTGCAGCGCCACCGCGCGCTCGCCACGGTCAGCGCGGCGGCGCTGCTGCTGGCGCTCCTTTCGGCGGCCCAGGCGGTGCGCGCCCAGTGGCAGGCCGAGCGCGCGGCACAGCTGGCGCAGAGCACCGGCCGCGAGGTCGAGCGACTCGAGTGGCTGCTGCGCGCCAGCCGCCAGCTGCCGCGGCACGACATCACCCCTCAGAAGGACGAGCTGCGGCGCCGCGTCGAGGCCTTTCGCGAGGGGGTCGAGGACCTCGGGCCGGTGGGCCGGCGCGCGGGCCTCTACGCGGTCGGCCGCGGCGCCCTGATCCTCGGGCAGCTCGACGAGGCCCGGCGTCACCTGGAGATGGCTCGGGAGGCCGGCCTGCGCGGTGCCGAGATCTCCGAGGCCCTCGGCATGACCTACGGTCTGCTCTACGAGAGGGAGCTGCGCATCGCCAGGTCGATGCACGATCCGGAGGAGGGCGACCGCCGTCACGACGAGTTGCGTCGAGAGCTGCTGGAGCCGGCTCGACGACTGATCAGCGAAGCAGCCGAGACGGGCTCGCTCGAGGGGCGTCTCGGCGAGGCCTGGATCGCCTACTTCAACCAGGACGATCCACGGGTCCTCGAGGTCGTCGAGCGCGTCGAGCAAGAGGCGCCGTGGCTGCACGAGGCGTCGCTGCTGCGCGGTCGCGTCCACCTGCGCCGGGCGCAGGAGGCGAACGACGACGGCCGGACCGACGAGGCCGCGGCACTGCTCGGCCAGGCGACCGAGTCGTTCCTGCGCACGGTCGAGATCGGGCGCAGCGAGTCGCGTGCCTATCTCGGCCTCTGCGCGGTGAGCGTCGAGCGGCTCGACCTCGCGAGGAGCCAGCCGTCGAGCGGCCAGCCGATGTACGACGCCGGCCTCGACTGGTGCGGCGCTGCGATCGAGATCGATCCCGAGAACGCCGAGGGCTGGCTTTCGCGGGCGCTGCTCCACACCGAGTGGGGTGAGCTCCTGCAGTGGAGGGTGCAGCTCTCCGAGGGCGTGATGGAGCTGGCGCGGCGCGACGCGCAGCGGGCGTTGGCGATCGAGCCCACACTCGCGTCGGCGTACGTGGTGCTCGGAGACGCCGACCTGGCTGCCGCCACCGAGCAGCTGCGGCGCGGCGAGGATCCACGCCCGTCGCTGCGCAGCGCCGTGCGTCACCTCGAGCTCTGCCTCGAGCTCGAGCCGCAGCGGCCTGCGCCGCATTCTCTGATCGCCGAGGCGCTCGGGATCGAGGGGCGCTGGCTGCAGGGCCGCGAGCGCATCGCCCTGCAGCGCGAGGCGCTGGTATGGCTCGAGCGACTGACCGAGCTGAGCCCCGAGGAACCGGGGACCTGGGGTGCCGCGGCCAACGGGTGGCTGCAGCTCGCCGACGGGCTGGCGACCGCCGGCGATGATCCGGGCGAGGCCATCGACGAAGCCGAGCGGCACTACCGACGCGCCCTCGAGCAGCTGCCCGATGCGAGCTGGCTGCGGTCGAATCTGGCCATCGTGTACCTCATGCGCGGCCGCGAGCAGGCGCGCTCCGGGACCGATCCCGGGCCGGTGCTCGAGTCGGCGCAGGAGGTCCTGCTCGAGGCGCACGAGCTGAACCCTGAGGACCCGTTCGTGCTCTTCAACCTCGGCGAGACAGACCGCGAGCTGGCCCGCTGGGCGATGCTCGGCGAGCCGCCGCGGGGGGCGGCACGGCAACGCCTGCTGCAGGTCCTGGAGCGGGGGCGCGAGCGCTACCGGCGCGGTCTGGAGCTGGCGCCGACCATCGGCCAGGCGTGGGTCGACATGGCTCGGTTCGACGTCATGCGTGCCGAGCTGGAGCTTTCGGGGCCGTCCGCACAGGGAGGCGCCGCGCCGCTGCTCGAGCGTGCGCGCGGCACCCTCGAGCGGGCCCTCGAGGTCGACCGGAGGAGGGTGTCGGCACCCTGCGAGCTGGCGCTGGTCGAGGTCCTCGAGATCGAGTCGGAGGCGACTCCGGGGCCGTTGTCGGCCGCGGCTGTGGCGAGGGGCGAGCGGGCGCTCTCCGGCTGTCTGGAGCTCGAGCCGTGGAACGCCGACTACCTGCGGGCGCCGCTGCGCGCCGCGTGGAGACTGCTGCTGCGCGCCCCGGCGGACCAGCGAGCCTCGGTGTCGCGGATCGGCGTGGCGCTCGCCGACCTGGCGCTGGAGCACCAGGCGGACCATCACGAAGCGCGGGCCTATCGTGCGGCGCTGGCCCTCGCCGGAGGCATCGCCGACGAGCTGGCTGCCGGCGGCGGAGCACTGGAACTGCGCCGCGCGCTGTCGGCGGCGAGCTCGCGGGTGGCGCCGCTCGCTGGACGATTCGCCGCCCTGCCGGTGGCGCCGTCTGCGGGAGGCTGAGCCCGATCGCCGCCGCGTGCGCTATCTTGCGCCGATGCGGATGCCGAACCCGACGACCGACCGCCGCGGATCGACGGCGTCGCCGAGGAGGCTGGCGCTCTGCATCGCCGCCGCGGCCCTCCAGCTGGGGGCTTCGGCCGAGGCGATGCGACCGACCCAGTCGCGGCAGTCGATCCAGCCCGGCGAGCCGGCCGCCGCGGTGGCCTACGAGATCGACCTCGCGGACCGCGCCGGGCACGAGGCGCGGATCGCGATGCGCGTCACCCTGGCGCCCGAGGGCGCGAGGATCGATCCGGCGGCACTCGCCTCCGGTCTGCGTCTGGTGATGAGCCGCAGCTCGCCCGGCCGCTACGCCACCCACGACTTCGCCAAGAACGTCTACGACGTCGAGGCGGTCGACCAGCGGGGGTGGAAGCTGCCGCTGGACCGCCTGACGCCGCACGAATGGCGGGTCGACCTGGCCAGCGCGCCGAGCGAGGTCACCTTCCGCTACACCCTCTACGCCGACCGCTGTGACGGCACCTACTCGGCGATCGACCGCAGTCACGCCCACCTGAACGCACCGGCGACCTTCGTCTGGGCGCGCGGCTTCGAGGGCCTGCCCCACGACGTGCGCCTCGAGCTGCCGCGAGGCTGGCGGGTGAGCACGCAGCTGCCACACCGCCGCGACGGCCGGGCGTTTCGCGCCATGCACCTGGCCGAGCTGCTCGACAGCCCGATCGAGGCCTCCGACCACCTGGTGCGCGGCTTCACCCTGCCGGCGAGCGGGGAGATCGGTGCGCAGGAGATCCTGGTCGCGCTGCACCACCAGGGTGACCAGGCCGAAGCCACCTCCTTCGTGCACCGCGTCGAGGCGGTCGTGCTCGAGACGGTCGCAGTTTTTGGCGAGCCGCCCCGCTTCGACCACGGGCGCTACACCTTCCTCGCCGACTACCTGCCCTGGTGCCGGGGCGACGGCATGGAGCACCGCAACTCGACCGTGCTGACCAGCTCCGCCAGCCTCGCGCGGAGCGCCGAGCGCCTGCTCGGCACCGTGGCGCACGAGTTCGTGCACGCCTGGAACGTCGAGCGCATGCGGCCGGCTTCGCTCGAGCCCTTCGACTTCGAGCGCGCCAACATGTCCGACGCCCTGTGGTTCGGCGAGGGCTTCACCAGCTACTACGACCGCCTGCTGCTCAAGCGCGCCGGGGTGTACTCGCTGCCGCGCTTCGCCGACCGCATCGGCGGCGTCGTCGACGCGGTCCTGCGCAGCCCGGCGGTGCGCCGTACCAGTCCGGTGGCAGCCAGCCGCCAGGCCCCTTTCGTCGATGCGGCGACCGCCAACGATCCGTCGAATCGCGAGAACACCTTCCTCTCGTACTACACCTGGGGTGCCGGCGTCGGGCTGGCGCTCGATCTGTCGCTGCGCGAGCGTCTGGAGGGTGGCTCGCTGGACGGCTTCCTGCAGCTCGTCTGGTCGCAGCACTCCGAGATCGACCGCCCCTACGAGATCGAGGATCTCGAGCGACTGCTCGGCGACTACTCCGGGGACCCGACGTGGGCGCAGGACTTCTTCGCCCGCTTCGTCCACGACGGCAACGCCCCGGACTACTTCCGACTGCTCGGCCAGGCGGGCCTGCGCCTGCGGCGGGCGGACCAGGAGCGCGCCTGGCTCGGCGTCGAAGTGGAGCCTGCGGAGCAGGAGGAGGCTGGCCTGCTGGTGGTCGGCAACCCGCTCGACGGCTCACCCGCGGCCGAGGCCGGCCTGGCGCGGGGCGATCGGCTGGTGCGTCTCGGCGGCCAGGAGATCGGATCGCTCGCGGAGTTCGAAGCCGCCCTCGCAGAACGACGCCCGGGCGACCCACTGCGTCTCTCGGTCGAGGGCCGCGGCGAGGAATTCGAGGTCGAGGTCCGGCTGGCGGGCGATCCCGGCTGGGAGGTGGTTCCGTACGAGGAGCTGGGACTGGCCCTGACGCCGCAGATCGAGCGCTTTCGCGACGCGTGGCTGGCACCCCGCCGCACCCTCGCCGAATCGTCGCGTGCGGCGCTGGGGACGCCGCGCCGTTGAGCGGGCGCGCCCCTGCACCGCCGTCAGGTGCCTCCGCGCTGCGGCGGCGCGACCTGCTCCTGTGGCTGTGGGCGCTGGTGGCCACGGCTGGCCTGTGCTGGTTCGCCTTCCTGCAGCCGCAGCCGATCCCGGCACACTGGGCCGGCGAGCGGATCGAGATCGAACGACCGCCCGACCGGCTGGAGCTCGAGCGGGTCGGGTTCCAGGCGCTCCCGGGCTGGTCCGAGGACCGGGTCTCGGAGGCGTTGCCGGCGCTCGCCCGCTCGTGCGGCGCTCTGCGGTCGCGACCGCCCGACGCCGAGGTGCGGCCACTGGCCACGGGCGGTGAGGTGGCGGACTGGACCGCAGCCTGCATGGCGCTGCCCCGGCTCGGCGCCGGCGACCCGGAACGCCTGGCGCGCGAGTACCTCGAGGCCCACTTCGTGCCCTTCGAGGTGCGCAACGGCGAGCGCCGTCACGGCACCTTCACCGGCTACTACGAGCCGCTCCTCCGCGGCAGCCGGCGCCGCAGCGAGCGCTACGACGTGCCGCTCTACACGCGGCCCAGCGACATCGTGCAGGTCGACCTCGAGCCCTTTCGCGAAGAGTGGAAGGGCCGTTCGCTGGCCGGACGCTGGACCGGCAGCACGCTGCTGCCCTACTGGAGCCGCCAGCAGATCGAGGCCGGCGCGCTGGGCGGGCGTCGGCTCGAGCTGCTCTGGGTCGACGACGCGATCGACGCCTTCTTCCTGCAGATCCAGGGCTCGGGACAGGTGCAGCTCGAGGGCGGTGGGCGGATCAGGGTGGGCTACGCGGGGCAGAACGGCCATCCCTACTACGCCATCGGGCGCGAGCTGATCGATCGCGGCGCGCTGCGGCGCGGCGAGGTGTCGATGCAGAGCATCCGGGCCTGGCTCGAGAGCCATCCTGAACAAGCCGACGAGGTGATGGCGACCAACGCTTCGTTCGTCTTCTTCCGCGAGATCACCGGCGACGGGCCGCTCGGCAGCCAGGGCGTGGCGCTGGTGGCGGAGCGCTCGTTGGCGGTCGACCGTCGGTACCACCCGCTCGGAGCGCCGGTCTGGCTCGACGCCACCAGGCCGGTCGAGGACGCCGCGGCGGCTCCGGATCCCCGCCTCGGCTACGCCCAGGTGCCACTGCGGCGCCTGGTGGTGGCGCAGGACACGGGCGGTGCCATCCGCGGCCCGGTGCGCGGCGACGTCTTCTGGGGAGCCGGCGAGCGGGCGGCAGAGATCGCCGGCCGGATGAACAGCCGTGGTCGCATGTGGATCCTGCTGCCACGACCGGTGGCGGAGAGGATCGGGTCCTCGCTCCTGCTCGAGGACGTCTGACCGTCGCACCGCGGTGGTAGCCTGCAGGTCCGGTGAATGCCGAAGACGAGGAGGCCGCGACCGGGGCTGCCGAGCACGCCCCGACCCGCGACGGGCAGCGCAGCGCGCGGCGCCGGGGCGACAGAGGCTCGCTGAGCGGTCGCACGCTGCTGCACTACCGCTTCGGCGAGCTGCTCGGCGCCGGCGGCATGGGCGAGGTCTACCGCGCCACCGACCTGCGGCTGCGGCGCGAGATCGCCATCAAGGTGCTGCCCGAGGAGATGAGCCGGCAACCTCGGCGGCTCAAGCGCTTCCAGCGCGAGGCCGAGATCCTCGCCGGCCTCAAGCACCCGAACATCGTCACCCTCTTCGCGGTCGAGGAGTTCGAGGCGCTGCGCTTCCTCAGCCTCGAGCTGATCGACGGCGAGACCTTGGCGGAGCGCCTGCCGGAGGCCGGGCTCGAAGTCGTCGAGGTGCTCCGCTACGCGCTGCCGATCGCGCGCGCCCTGGCGGCGGCGCACGAGCGCCGGATCACGCACCGCGACCTCAAGCCGTCGAACGTGATGGTCGAGTCGGAGACCGGCAACGTCAAGGTGCTCGACTTCGGCGTCGCCAAGGAGAGCCACGAGCACGAGCTCTCCAAGCCGCCTTCGACCGTCGACGAGACCGTGCCGATGGTCACCCAGGCCGGCGGCATGGTCGGGACGGTGCCCTACATGGCGCCGGAGCAGCTGCGCGGCGAGGAGGCGACGCCGCGCTCGGACGTCTTCGCTCTCGGCGCCCTGCTGTTCGAGCTGTCCACCGGCCGCAGGCCCTTCGAGGCGATCTCGCAGGCCGAGCTGATGGCGCGCATCATGCGCGACGACGCGCCCGGGTTACGTCAGCTGCGGCCTCGCGCACCGGCCATGCTGGAGTCGATCGTCGCCCGCTGCCTGGAGAAGGAACCGGCGGCGCGGTACGCCGACGCCGGCGAGGTGGCGCGAGCGCTCGAGGTGCTCGCGGCGCATCTGAGCAGCCGCTCGTTGACCGCCCCGCTGGTGGTGCGCGGGCTGCTGCCGGCCCGGCGAGGGGCGCGCAACCTGCTGCTTGCCGGCGTTGCGATGGCTGCGGTGGCCGCCGGCGCCGGACTGTGGGCGGCGCGGCCGCTGCTCGATCGGCCGCCGCCGGTCGACGAGGTGCGCGACTTCGTGCGGCTGGTCACGGTGCCGATGCAGATCGACGGAAGCCTCGAGTACGAGCACACGGTGCGTGGGCTCGAGGAGAGCCTGCGCCACACCCTGCTCGAAGTGCCGGGACTGCATCTGGTCGACGAGGGCGAGCTCGCGAACGTGTCGTCGTCGGCCGGCATCGAGCTCGGCGACGAGACCCGTCGCTCCGAGCTGCTCGCCCAGCTCGGTGCCGACGCGGCGCTCTACGGCGTCATCGACTGGTCCGAGCGCGAGCTGACCGGAGAGCTCACCATGCGTCTGGTCGGCACCGAGGAGCTCGGTCTCGACTGGCGCCAGAGCTACCGGTCGAGGCCTGAGAACAGGGCCCGCATCAACGCCGAGATCGCAGGCGACGTGGCCCGCCAGCTGCACCTGCTGCGGCCCGGCGACGTCATCGAGCCGACGCCGATGACTTCGGTGGCCGAGGCGGAAGCGGCCTACCTGCGCAGCCTCAACCTACGCCGCGTCGGACGGCTCGACGAGGCCAACGAGGCGCTGCAGCGGGCGGTCGAGCTCGATCCGCAGTTCGGGCTGGCGTGGAGCGAGCTCGCGGTGGCCGAGATCGACAACCACCGCAATGCGGGGCGCTGCCTGCCGGCGCCGATGATCGGCGACACCATCGATCGCGTCGAGCGGGCGATCGACCACGCGCGCCAGCTCGCCCCCAACGACTCCTCGAGGCGGGTCGCCGAGGCGCTCTACGTCGGCCAGGTCCATCAGCAGCCGCAGCGGGCGCTGCAGATCTTCGAGCAGCTCCTCGACAGCCACCCCGGCCGCTCCGACCTGCTGCTCGGGTACGCGCTGATGCAGCGCAGCGCCGGCGACGGCGAAGCAGCCACCGAGACTCTGCGCCGCGCCTGGAGTCTGCACGGCACCGATCCCCAGGTGCGCGATCAGCTCGCTTGGGACCGGTTGACCTCGCGCGACTACGCCGAGGCGGAGCAGATGGGGCGACTGCTGCTGTCGCTCGTTCCTGGTCGCACCTTCGCCCTCGAAGTGTTGCAGCCGGCGCTGCTGGCCGGTGGAGCGCCGGTGGAGGAGGTCGAGGCGCTGCACCGAGAGCTCGAGAGCCAGGGATTCACGGTGCACACGCGGCTGGCGCTGCAGCTGGCGGTGGTGAGGGAGGACTGGCCGCTGGCGGCGCAGCGGCTGCTCGAGCGCCGGGCCTCGCGATCGATACCCGAAGACGAGCACGGCTGGCTGCACGCGGTGGATATGCCCTACGCCTTCCTGATCGCACGCCACCAGGAGCTCGCCTTCGACTGGCGCGGCGAGGCCGACGTGGCGCTGCGCTACCTCGAGGCCCAGTTCGACCAGGACCCATTGGATCCCGTCCTCCGCTCGATGGCCGCTCTCGTCGCCGCCGCCCTCGGCGACTCCGAGCGCTCGCGCCGTTACCTGGCCAGGGCGCGCGAGCTCGCCGCCAACCAGTGGCTCTACCGCGCCCGGGTGCTCGAGTACGGGGTGTGGATAGAGGTGATGAACGGTGAACCGCGACGCGCCGCGGAGTACCTGACGGAGGTTCTCGGTCTAGACTTCGGCAGCTACTGGTCCGAGACCTACGTGGAGCGGGATCCGACGCTGACGCCCGCGCTGACGGCTCTGCGACGCAGGGGGAACGGACCATAGGACGACGATCGAATCGAATGACGAGGGGGAGACCCATGGCCGAGACCCGTTTCACCTACATCGAGCTGCTCTCCGACGTGCTCGAGGACGCTGCAGCCAAGGCCGGGGTGCCGGCGGAGCGCTGCGATGGCACCACCAACTGCTTCTACTGCAGCGTGCAGACCGGCGGGCTGCGCGGCCGCATGGCGCCTGCCGAGGACGAGGCGACGATGCGGGCGCAGGCCGAGCACCGTGAGGCGCAGCTCCGCAAGCTGCAGGATGCCGACGCCCAGGAGCGCGAGGAGATCCTCGAGTGTGAGCGTCACCTGCGCGAGATGCTCGACCGCATCGCCGAGATCAAGAAGGCGAAGGGCATCGGCTGAGCCGATCGGATGACGACGAGGTGACCGGTTCGGCAGGTGCGCGCGACCTGCTCGCCGCCAGACTGCGTCGTCGCCCCGGGCTGGAGCTGGTTCCCCGGGAGCGCCTCGAGGCATCCGCAAGTCTGCCGGCCCCGCGGAGTGGGGAGCTCTTCGGCATCGCCCGCTGGAGCGACGCCCCGGCGGGCGGGTCGCACCTGGAGGCCATCGACACCGACCTGGCGTTGGTCCTCTACGCGCTGGATGAGCCGGGCCGTCTGCCCGCCTTCGTGCGCCGGGCGCTCGGTGACGCAGCGGCGCGCCAGCGGCTGGGGGAGTGGGTGCTCGACGGGTTGCTCGAGGTGCACCGGCCCGAGCTCGGGGCGGCGGGATCCTGGGACACCGGCGCCTCGGCGCTCGAGGCCTTCGGTCTCGGGGCGCCGCCCACAGCCGACGACGAGCTCGCCCGCCGCTCGCTGCGGCTGCTCGAGCTGACGGTCGCCGGTGACGTCGCCGAGGGCGGACGCGCCGCACGGCACGAGCTCGCCGAACGTCTCTACCGCGCCGGCCGCGAGCCGGACGGTGGCGGCCTCGAAGGCTGCTGGAAGCGCGGGGTGGACGAGGTCTGCGCGGCGCTCGGAGCCACCCCCTCGCGGATCGACTTCTGGACCGTGGTGAGGCCGTCGACGCGTTCCCGGGGCGTCTCCGCGGCTGGCGCCGCGGCCGGGGCCCGGCCGGTGCCGAAGCTCTACGTCAGCCCGGCGGCGGCCGATCTCGGCGAGGCGTTGCGGCGCCTGGCGCCGGCGCTGAGGCGGATCGACTTCGTCGAGCTCAAGGTCGGCGCGACGCTCGACGCGGTGCTACGCCCGGACAAGCTGGTGCTCTACTTCGAAGATCGGCGGCGACTCGAGCAGGCGGCTGAGAGCCTCCTCTCGGCCCTGCGGCGGGGCGAACCGTCGCTGCGGGTGCACGGGGTCCCGTTCTCCGGCGCGCTGTCGCCCGACGGCCTGCTCTCCTGGGCCATCGATCCGGTGATCGAGGGGGAACCGATGACCAGCTGGCGCGCTTGGCTGGCGCAGGAGATCGCGGCCGCGATCGTCGCCAGCCGTCGAAGCGGCTCGTCGGTGGAGGAGCGGTGCGGCGAGGTCCTGCAGCGGCTCCATGGGCGCGGCGTGGACGTCGCGGTATGGGCTCCGCTCGAGGCCCGATGAGCGATACTGCGCCCGACGAGGTGCGGCTGGAGCTGGCCGAGGACGTGCTCTGGCTGCCGGCAGAGGCGCTGCCACCGGAGCGGCGGGCCGAGCTCCCCGCCTCGTGCCAGGGCATCGTCTCGCGACGCGGAAGCCGCTCGTCGCCGCTGGCGGTGGACCTGGCCGGTTGGAGGTTGGCCGAGCTCTTCTCGCAACCGACCTCGCTGGTCGACGCGGTGGTGCTCTACTGCGCGGTCTACGGTGACGAGGTGGCCGACCGTTTCGATGCCGCGTCACGCTGGGTCGACGAGCTGCGACGGGCAGGCATCCTGCGCCGCGCCGGCGATGGGCGATCGGAGGATGCGATCGCCGGGCCGCAGCTCGACTGGTCTCCCTGGCGCGCCGAGGGCGAGCTGCGGCGCACGGTCGACGGTTCCGCCTGGCTGCTGCGCGACCCCCAGGGCCGGCCGGCGTTCGGCAAGGTGGCGCATCGGCCGGCCAGCCGACGGCTGCTCGAGCGCGAGGAAGGGGCGCTGGTCGCTCTCGCCGGGTGGGGCCGGGCCCCCGGGCTGCTGCACCGGTGCGGAGATCGGGAGTGCATCGGCCTGGTGCTAAGCTGGATCCCCGGCCTGCCCTTCCGCGAGGTCGTGCGTCGCTGCACCGGCGGCGAGCGCCGCGACGCCTTGGACGTCTCGGACCTCCTGGGCCTCTGCGTCGATCTAGCCAGGACTCTGGAGGAGCTGCACCGGCAAGGCGTCGTGCACGGCGACCTCCACTCCGGCAACCTGCTGCTCGACCGCGCCGATCGGTGGCGTCTGGTCGACTTCGGCTGGAGCGGCTCCGCGGCGGACCTCGCGAGACTTGAGGAGCGGGGCGGCGTGCCGAGTCAGTGGGAGCCGGAGCTGGCTGCCGCCCTGCTGGCGGACCGCGCGCCGCCGCCGTGCACGCCGGCGGCCGAACAGCACGCGTTGTGCGCGTTGCTCTACGAGCTGGTCACCGGACAACCGCCGCGCGCCCTGCCTCTGGGGCGCGCAGAGGCGCTACGTCGACTGGCGAACAGCCCCCCACGCCGTTTCGCCGAGGTCGGCGCCGAGCCCTGGCCCGAGCTCGAGGTGGTGCTGGAGCGTGGACTGGCCGCCGTGCCGGGCGATCGTCACGCCGACGTCTCGACCCTGCGCCGCTCGCTCGAGAGCCTTGCCGCCGGGACCCCGCCGACGCGGACCCGCGCGCCGCGGCCCGGCGCCGGCGAGGCGTTGCGCGATCGGCTCTGGCGCGCCCTCGGTCCGGGCAGCGAGGCCTGGCGCCGTCCGCTGCCGCGCCCGACGGCGACGCTGCACCTGGGCGCCGCCGGCATCGCCCACCTGCTGCAGGTCGTGGCGGCCGCCCGGTCTGCGGAGCTGCTCGACCTGGCGCGGTTGTGGGTCGACCGGTCGCTGCGCGATCTCGACGCCGACGAGGAGGGCGCCCTGCGCGCCCCGGAGCTCGGTATCACCCGCGACCGGCTCGGTTCCGGCGGCCTGTTCCACGGCGAGCTCGGGATCTGGTGGGTGGCGCAGCGGCAGGCGCGGCTCGAGCGAGACGTGCGCCTGCAGGAGCGCGCCGAGCCCGCAGTGCGCCGATGCGTCGAGCGGATCGGTTCGGACCTCGATGACGGTCACGACGCGACGTCCGTCGACCTCTTCACCGGCGCTGCCGGGGCGTTGCTGGTCGCTGCGGAGTCGCGCTCGACGATGGCCTGGTCCGCGGCCCACGATCTCGCCGCCTCCGTGCTGGTTTCGCCGCTCGGCGCGGGGGCGGTCCCTCCGGGCCTGGCGCACGGGTCCGCCGGCGTTGCCCTGGCCCTGATCGAGTGGCGCCTGGCGCTGCACGGGCGCGTCGACCTGGACGGCGACGACGACCTGCTCTCGGCGCGGCTCGAGAGGCTTGCCGCAGCGGCGACGCCGCGCCACCGCGGTGCCGTCTGGAGGCTCGCAGCGCCGCACGGAGGCCGGGGCCCGGAGCGTCACGCAGGCGGTGGCGGCGGTTGGTGCGGCGGCGCGGCCGGGCTGCTGCGCCTCTTCTCGAGGCTGACGCAGCTCGAGGCCGAGGGACGCGCCAGCAGTCGCGACGCGGATCCGGGATGGGGCCAGCTTGCCGATCAGGCCGCGTGGCCTGTGTACGACGAGCCGGTCCTGGACGGCACGCTCTGCTGCGGGCTCGCCGGCCGGTTGTCGGCGCTGGCCGACTTCGTGGAGCGAGTGGAGGTCGCGCCGGGATGGCGCCGGCGTCTGGCCGGACTGGCGGCGCGTTTCCCGGATCCGGCGCGCGATCCGCAACGCTTCGACAAGGCCTTTCCCCACTCCCTGATGCGAGGGTGGATCGCGGCGTGCACCGTGGCCGAGCTGGCGTCGGAGCCCTGGCTCGAGCGCTGCGCGCTGCTGCCGGGGCTGCTGCCCGGGCCCCCTCGATCGAGGCCGATAGAGTGACGCCCCTGCGGCCCGGCGTGGAGAATCTCCCTGACTTCAGCTCCTGCTTCCGAAACCAACGCAGAGTCGACTGGCCAGTCGACCGGCCAGTCGACGGGCGACTCGGGCTCGGAGTCCGGCTCCGGCTCGTCGGCTTCGGCCGTCTCGGCGCCGTCGATCGAGACCCCGAGCCTGCACCCCAGGCGTTTCGCCGGCGTCTTCCGCTACAGCCGCCACGCGCTGGAGCTGGTGTGGACCACCCACCGGGGCCTCACCGTCTTCTTCCTGGTGCTGACCCTGATCGCCGGGATGCTGCCAGCGGTCGCCGCGTACCTCGGGCGCCTGATCGTCGACGCGGTGGTGGCGGCGATGCCCGCCACCGCGGGCGACCCTGGGAGTGACTGGCGGGCCGCCTGGGAGCGGGCGTCGCCGGCGCTTGGCTGGGTCGGCCTCGAGGGCATCGTGCTGGTGGCGCTGGCGGCGGCGCAGCGGGGGCTGCAGGCAGCTCAGTCGCTGTTCCAGGCCAAGTTGGGCCACCGCGTCAACGTGATGATCCTCGAGAAGGCGACGACGCTGCAGTTGTCGCACTTCGAGGACGCCGAGCTCTACGACCGACTGACCCAGGCGCGACGCTTCGCGTCGACGCGTCCTCTCGGCCTGGTGGTCAAGTCTTTCGGGGTGCTGCAGAACGGCGTCTCCCTGGTCAGCTACGGCGCCATCCTGCTCGCGTTCTCACCGATCGCGGTGCTCATCCTGCTGGTCGGCGCGCTGCCGGCGTTCGTCGCCGAGGCCAAGTTCTCGGGCGACGCCTTCCGCCTGTCGCGCTGGCGGGCGCCCGAGACCCGCAAGCAGATGTACCTCGAATCGGTGCTGGCCCGCGAGGACTACGCCAAGGAGGTGCAGCTGTTCAGCCTCGGCTCGATGCTGCTGCAGCGCTACCGGGCGATCTTCGACGGGCTCTACCTGCTCGATCGCAACCTGACCCTGCGACGCTCGCTCTGGGGTTTCGTGCTCGGCCTGCTCTCGACCGCGGCGTTCTACGGCACCTACGCCTGGATCGTCGTGGTGACGGTCAGCGGTTCGCTGACCCTCGGCGAGATGACCATGCTGCTGCTCCTGTTCAAGCAGGGACAGGCTGCGGTGGCCGCGGCGCTCACCGCGATCGGTGGCATGTACGAGGACAACCTCTACCTGAGCACGCTCTACGACCTGCTCGACGAGCCGGTGGAGAGCGAGCGCGGCGAGGCCACGGTGGGCCGGTTGCCCGGCGACGGTGTGCGCTTCGAGGCGGTCTCCTTCACCTATCCCGGGGCCAGCAGACCGGCGCTCAGCGACATCGACCTGCACCTGCGCCCGGGCACCAGCCTGGCTCTGGTGGGAGAGAACGGCTCGGGGAAGACGACGCTGATCAAGCTGCTGACCCGCCTCTATCCGGCAACCACCGGCCGGGTCCTCTTCGACGGCACCGAGGTCGGCGCCTGGGATGCCGCCGCGCTGCGCCGCCGTATCGCCGTGGTGTTCCAGGACTACGCCCGCTACCAGCTGCTCGCCGGCGAGAACATCGGAGTCGGAGACGTCGGCGCGCTCGGCGACGAGCAGCGCTGGCGGCGCGCCGCCGCGGACGGCCTGGCGGCGTCGTTCCTGGAATCGTTGCCGCGCGGCTACCACACGCAGCTCGGCAAGTGGTTCCAGGACGGCCAGGAGCTCTCCGGCGGACAGTGGCAGAAGGTGGCGCTTTCGCGTGCCTTCATGCGCGGCGGCGCCGACCTGTTGGTGCTCGACGAGCCGACGGCGGCGATGGACGCGGAGGCGGAGGCGGCGGTGTTCGAGCACGTGCAGGGGCTGTCGGCGGACCGCATGGTGATCCTGATCAGCCACCGTTTCTCGACCGTGCGCATGGCCGACGAGATCGTCGTGCTGCACGACGGCCGCATCGTCGAGCGCGGCACGCACGAGGAGCTGCTGGCCCTCGACGGCCGCTACGCCCGGCTCTTCCGACTGCAGGCGCGTGGCTACCAGTAAAGGGTGCATCCGCCGTCGCTATAGTCGCGGCGATGGATCGTCGCTCGTCAACTCCCCGGCTCGACGCCGGCGCCGCTGACTCGGCTGCAACCAGCGCGGCTTTCGAGGCGCGCATCCGCACCCTCCAGCCGGGCGAGGAGTCGCGCGTTCTGGCGCTGCTCGACGGCTGGCCGTTTCCTGACGGACGCAGTGGCGCCGACTTCTTCCGCCGTGCCATCGAGCACGACCCTCGCTACGAGGCGCGCAACTTCGTCGTCGCCGAGATCGGTCACGAGCTCGTCTCCTGCGCCCAGATCTTCCCCCGTTGGCTGCGGGTGCGGGGGCAGCCGGTGCCTACCGGCGGCATCGGCAGCGTCTTCACCGCCCCGACCCACCGAAGGCGCGGTCTCGCCTCGAGAGTGCTCGAGGAGGCGGTGGAGGAGATGCGCCGGCGCGGGCACGAGCTGTCGCTGCTGTGGGCCTCTCGTACCGCCTGGTACGGCGAGCTGGGCTGGAGCATCTGGGGCGGCGGCAGCGTGCGCCTCGGCCTGCGTCAGGACGCACCCGCCGCGCCGCGCAGCGCGCCGATCGAGATCGAGCGCTTCGACGCCGAGCGCCATCTCGAGGCGGTGATGGAGCTCGCCGACCTCTACTCGTCGCGCCGTCCCGGCACGGTGCTGCGCAACCGTGGCGACTGGCTGGCCAGCCTGGAGCTGGCCGGGGATCCGCACGAGGAGTTCCTGGTGGTGCGCGAAGAGGGCTCGGTGCAGATCGACGCCTTCCTCCGCGGCACGATGCTCGGTGACCTCTGGTGCGCCACCGAGTGGGCACACGACGGCTCCGACCCGTCGTGGGACGAGTTGTCGGCGCCGGAGCACGATCCGGGACGCGGCGCCGCGGATCTCGCGCTGCTGATCGCGACGACGCAGCGGGCTCTCGGTCTGCCGGCGCTGCGCTTCCCGCCGCTGCGCGATCCGGCGCTCGAGGCCGAGCTGCTGCGCATCGGGGTCGGCCGGGTCGACGAGCCCGACGATCGCGGTCGACCGGAAGCGGTGTGGATGCTGAGATGCCTGGCGCCGGAGGCGCTGGCGGCGCGTTTCGAGCTGCCCTGGCGACCCGGTGACGAGCGCGCCGAGGAGGAGTTCCTCGAGCTGCTGCTGCCGCGCTCGAGCTTTCACTTCTGGCCGGCCGACCGCTTCTGAGGACGGCGGCTCGGTGCGCCCGGAGCAGGCCGAGGAGCAGGCCGAGGGGGAGGCGGGGGTGCCGGCCGACGACAGCGGAGGCGAGACCGCGGGCGAGCCCGTCGACGCCTCGGTGAGTTTCCGCCGGCTGCTGGCGCTGGCGCGGCCGTATCTGACGCCGCTGCTGCTGGCGACGCTGCTGATGCTGGTGGGCAGCGCCGTGGGGCTGGCGGTGCCGATGGTCGCCGGCGAGGTGGTCGACACCGCGCTGGAGCGCGCCAGCAGCGTCCGGCTCCGCCGGGTGGTGGCATCGCTGATCGGCCTCTTCGCGGTGCTCGGAGTGATCGGCTTCGTCGAGACCTACCTGCTGATCGCCACCGGAGCGCGTCTGCTGCGCGACCTGCGGGAGCGCCTCTACCGCCACCTGGTCCACTTGGCGCCGGCGTTCTGGGATCGCCGCCGGGTGGGCGAGCTGATCTCGAGGCTCGGCTCCGACCTGGTCATCGTGCAGGGGTCGCTCACCGATCAGATCCCGCAGGGACTGCAGGCGACGCTGCGTTTCGTCGGCACCCTGGTCATCCTGCTGGTCCTGCAGACGCGTCTGACTCTGGTGGCGCTGATCGTGGTGCCACCGGTGGTGGTGCTGGCGCGGTGGTTCGGGGCTCGTCTGGAGAAGCTGTCGAGGCGAGCGCGCGACGCTTCGGCGGAAGCCTCGGCGTGGGTCGAGGAGTCTCTCAGCGGCGTGCGCACGGTGCAGGCGGCGGCGATCGAGGGTGAGGTGCTGCGCCGCTACGGCGAGCACCTCGGCGACCTGCTCGCCGTGCAGCTGCGCAACGCCAGGGTGCTGGCCGGCTTCTCGGGTCTGATGGTGTTCTCGGGCTTCTCGGCCTTCGCCCTGGTCCTCGGTTACGGCGGCCAGCTGATGATCGAGGGTCGGCTCTCGGCGGGCGAGCTGACCAGCTTCCTGCTCTACACCTTCTCGATCGCCGTCTCGGTGAGCCAGCTTGGCTCCCTGTACGCCGGATACCGTGAGCTGCGTGGCGCCTCGGCGCGCGTCTTCGAGCTGCTCGACGAGGTGTCGGCGGTGCCCGACGTGGCGGGTGACGGCGTCGGCCCGATGCGTCGTGGAGCCTTGCGCCTGGAAGGAGTCCGCTTCCGCTATCCGGGGTCGGAGAGGCTGGTGCTCGACGACGTGTCGCTGCACGTGGCGGCCGGAGAGGTGGTGGCTCTGGTCGGACCGAGCGGTGCCGGCAAGAGCACCGTGTTCTCGCTGTTGCTGCGCTTCTACGAGGCGTCCGGTGGCTCGATCGAGATCGACGGCGTGGCGGTGGGCGAGTACCGGCTCGAGGACCTGCGTCGCGGCTTCGGCCTGGTACCCCAGGAGATCTTCCTTTTCTCGGGCACGGTGGCCGAGAACCTCCGCATCGTGCGTTCCGAGGCCGACCAGTCGGAGCTGGAGGCCGCGGCCAGGGCGGCGGGCGCCCACGACTTCGTCGTCGCCCTCGAGCACGGCTACGAGACTCGCATCGGCGAGCGCGGTCTGCGCCTCTCGGCCGGTCAGCGGCAGCGGTTGGCGATCGCCAGGGCCTTCCTCCAGGATCCCGAGATCCTGCTGCTCGACGAGGCGACGAGCTCGCTCGATCCCGAGTCCGAGGCGCGGGTGCAGGAAGGCGTCGCCACCCTGCTCAGCGGGCGCACCACGCTGGTCATCGCCCACCGCCTGGCGACGGCGCGACGGGCCGACCGGATCTATGTGCTCGACCAGGGCAGAGTGGTGGCGAGCGGAGCCCACGAGGAGCTCTTCGAGACCAGCGCCCTCTACCGGCGGTACTGGCGTCTGCAGTCGCTGGAGTGAGGGGAGGCGCGTCGGGAGGCTACTCGCCGCCGGTCGCCGGTCACGAGGCGCGATCCCTGCCGACCCTGGAAACCCCGGGTTCGAGTACCTGATCGAGGCTCCTCAGCAGGTCGGCCTGGGTGAACGGCTTGCTCAGCAGGTGCACGCCGTGGGGCAGGCCCTGGCTGGCCAGCACCTCGTGGCCATAGCCGGAGATGAAGAGGGTCGGGAAGCCGGGCCGCAGGTGCTGCACCGCGTCCCAGAGCTCGCGGCCGTTCATCGCCGGCAGCACGACGTCGGTGACCAGGGCATCGAAGTGGAAGGGCTGGCGGCGCAGGGCCTCGAGCGCCGATTCGGCATCGGCGTGGGCGCTGACCTCGAAGCCGTGGCCGGTGAGGAAGGAGGCGATGACTGTGCGCACCGCGGTGTCGTCCTCCGCCACCAGGATCCGGTGGCTGCGCGTCGTCGCGGGCCGAGGCGACTCGGCGGACGCTGGGCGCTGCGAGCCCGCGACGACCTCGGGCAGGAAGACGCGGAAGGTGCTGCCGTGCCCGGGTCGGCTGCTGACGTCGACGCCGCCGCCGTGCTGCTTGACGATCCCGTAGACGGTGGCGAGGCCGAGGCCGGTGCCCTTCTCGGGACCCTTGGTGGTGAAGAAGGGCTCGAAGATCTGCCGCTGCAGCGCCGGCTCGATGCCGGAGCCGGTGTCGCGCACCGAGACGACGACGTAGCGTTCCACCGCGCGAGCCTCGTCGCCGATCGAGTGCGGTGCGCTGTCCGTGACGTCGACTTCGATCGTGAGGCTGCCGCCGTCTTGCATCGCGTCCTGGGCGTTCAGCGACAGGTTGAAGAGGATGCGGTGGAACTGGGCGGTGTCGACCAGCACCGGGGCGCGCTCGACCCGGGTGTGGATCCGCAGCTCGATGTTCTCGCGCAGCAGCGGGCGCAGCAGGGGACGGCACTGCTCGATCTCCGCGACCAGATCCACCGACTCCATGTCGAGCACCTGGCGGCGGCCGAAGGCCAGCAGCTGCGCGGTGACCCGGGCGGCTTCCTTCGCCGCGGCACGGATCTTCTCGAAGTACTCCCGCTCCTCCTGGCCGTGGGCGCTGGCGGCGCCGAGATCCGCATAGCCGAGGATCGGCGTCAGCATGTTGTTGAAGTCGTGCGCGACGCCGCCCGCGAGCAGGCCGATCGCCTCCATCTTCTGAGCCTCGAGCAGCTGGCTCTGCAGGTCCTCCTCGCGCTCGGCGGTCTCGCGCCGCTGTCGCTGCAGGGCGCGATCGAGCTCGCCGAACGCCGCTCCGAGCGCCCGCATCTCGGTGAGGTCGGAGCGCTCCATCGCCGCCACCGGCTGCGGATCGAGCCGGCCCTCGTGCACCTGCTGCGCGACGGTGGCCGCTGAGCGCACCGGATCGGTGAGCCGACTGGCGAAGCGCCGCACCAGCAGGTAGGCGCTGGTCACCAGGAGCACGAAGAGCACCGCGATGCCCTGCGCCGTGGGCAGGAACTGCTCGTGCAGGCGGCTCGCGGGCAGGTCGACGAGGACTCCCCAGTTCGGGGCCACGATGGGCTGGTAGACGGCGTGGACCAGATCGAGTCCGAGGCTCGAGGCGAGCGTCGGCTCTGCGGGCGGGTAGTAGTGCAGGGCGGCGCGACGGTTGCCGAGCTGGGTCTCCAGCCCTCGCGGGTCGTCGGCGTCGTGTTCGGTGGAGGGGCGCAGCTCGAGCAGCGAACCGGAAGCCCGCTCGCCGTCCGAAGAGACGATCACCCTGCGGTACTGGTCGATCAGGGTGAGCGAGCGACCGTGCATCTCTGGGGGGATCACCGAGTGCAAGAGGTAGGTGAGCTCGATCGACCAGATCAGAGCCCCGGCGAACGAGCCCTCGTCGTCGAGTCGCGGCTCGGCGATGACCACCGCGGTGTTGGCGACGGCCTGGCGGCGCATCGGGAAGCGCCCGATGATCAGGTTGGAGTAGGTCGTCCTGCTGCTGGCGCGGACCTCGCGGAAGTAGGCGCGGTCGGTGATGTCGGCGCCGGCCAGCGGCACGCCGTCGATACTGGTCGGCGGGTGCGCCGCCAGGATGACGCCGTCCCGGTCGACGACCGCGACGATGTCCGACTCGGGACGATCGGCGAGATGCTGCTCGAGGATGCGGCCGATCTGCGTGGCGGTACCGGCTCCCTCGAGCTGGCGCACCAGGTCCTCGACCTGGTAGCGCTCGACCTCCATGTGGGCGTGGGTGCGGGTGGCGACCTGGTAGCCGATCTCGCTGTTGACCTGCTCCTCGGCCTCGAGCACCCCGGCGTACTGCGCCCGGGCGTACATCAGCGCCACGAGGGCCACCGGCAGCATCGCCAGCACCATGCCGCCACGGAAGGCATAGTGGGCGATGTCGACGGTCTCCGCCCGGCGTCCGTCGACGCGTGCCGCGAACGCGCGCACGGGTCGCATGGCCAGCAGGTCGACGGCGGTCCCGTAGAGCACTCCGTTGAGGAGCTGTTTGACGAACAGGACGAAGACGTAGGCTGGCGCCAGCCCCACCCAGGCGACGTAGATGAGCCAGTCGGCGATCCAGCCGAAGCCGAGCCAGAAGATGGCGATCGCCAGCGGCAGCGAGCGGGTGCGCCGGTACAGCCACCACGCAGTCCAGCCCTCGAGGAGGTAGACCGTGCCGCCGAGCGAGATCCCCGGGTGAACGCTCCAGAGCTCCACGAGCTGACCGTGGTTCAGGGCAAGCAGGCCGGCGACCAGGCCGCGGAGCGGTCCGAAGAGGACGAAGGCCATCAGCACCGGCGCCTGCCAGGCGGTGAAGGGAGGCGTCTCCTCGGTGAGGATCGGAGCCTCGAGACCGCCGATCAGGCGACCCAGGATGCCGAGGGCGACAGCGAAGGCCCAGCTGCCCCAGCTGCCGGCGCGCCGTCGCTCTGCAGGACCATCTGCAGGTCCATCCGGAGGTCCATCCGGAGGTCCATCCGGAGGTCCATCCGGAGGTCCATCCGGAGGTCGATCGGGAGATGGGAGAGTACTCATCGGTGGGCTTCGAAAGAGCGATTCGCAAGAAAGCGTAGTTTAATCGCCGCCTCGGTCTCCAGCCCCCGGGCGGCGGCGACGGGCAGGTTATCCTCGCTGCAGGCGGATCGGCCCGGTAGCGTCACGATCGGCGACGGGGCCACGACCGCCGCGGCAGGCGGTGGGGCTCGTGGCGCTCTGGCTGGCAGCGCTCCTGCCAACCGCCGTCGCGGCGACGCCGCTGTCCCTCGGCGAGCCCGGTGGGGGATGCGGGCACTTCGGCGTCGGGACCCCGGGGATCGCCGCTGCGAGGCCTGTCGGGGCAGGTCGGGCTGCGCGCCGGCTTCAGCGGCGGCCAGGCCTACGCCTCCTGGGACGGCGCCGCAACCGCGATCCACGCCGCTGAGGACGGCCTCGGCCGGACCAGCCCCTGCCGTCGAGACCGACCTCGCACGGCGAGGTGGCGTTCGCCGCCGGCCTGACGCCGTCGCACGACAACCAGATCGAGTGGGGCAGTGGCCTGTTCGTGGCGCGCGCGACGGGAGGGATCTTCGCTGACGGCTTTGAGAGCGGGGACGCTACGGCGTGGACTGCATCCACGCCGTAGGTTCTGCGCAACACCTCAGGCGACGATCTCCATCTGGTACTCGCCGGCGATCGCCAGGGCGGCGTCGATCTCCTGCTGAGTCGGCGGCGCCGGCGTGTACGGCTGGTCGACCGGCACGCCGATCCTCATCAGGAACTGCTCGAAGCCGGCCGGGACGATGAACACGAGCACACGCACCGGAGCGCCCGACTCGTTGGCCCAGCGGTGGGTGATGCCACGCGGTGCGGCCACGAAGGTCCCCGCCGGGGCGGCGATGCGCTGGTCCCCGGCGTAGATGGTGAGCTCGCCTTCGAGGACGTAGAACGACTCGTCCTCGAGCCGGTGCAGGTGCGGCGGCGTCCCGGAACCCGGCGCCGCGGTCATCTCGAGCAGCGAGAATGTGCCGTCGGTCTCGGCGCCGACGGCCTTGAAGGAGTAGCGGTCACCCCAGATCCAGAAGTCCCGTCCCTCGGACGGGAGCTGAACGATCGGTAGCATCTCCAGCCTCCCCCGACGTGCCGGGCTGTTCGCGCCCTCCCTGCCGTCGGAAAGTCGGTCCGACACCACGCGGCGCGGAGAGCGCCGCGGACCGGACCGGATCCAACGTACGGCGGAGCAGGCCGCGGGTTGCGCGGCCCAGTGCCCCTACTCGCGGAGGGTGGCGCCGATGCCGGCGGCCGCTTCGACCAGGCGTCCGCGCAGGCGCGTCGCGTCGCGATCGGAGAGCGTCTTGCTCGGCGACCGGTAGGCCACCCGGTAGGCGAGGCTCTTCTTTCCCGGAGCGATCTTGTCGCCCTGGTAGAGATCGAACAGCTCGATCGATTCGAGCAGGACGCCGCCGGCCGAGCGCAGGGCCTCGACCAGTGCCGCCGCGGGGAGCGACTCGTCGACGAGGAAGGCGAGGTCCTCGCGCACCGCCGGGTACACGGGGATCGGCGTCACCACCGGTGCTCGCGAGGCCGACCCCAGGAGTGGACCGAGGTCGAGCTCGGCCACCAGGCACGGTCGCTCGTCGAATCCCCAGTCGCGCGCCACCACCGGGTGCAGCTCTCCCAGCCGTCCGACGGTCCGACCCGAGATCGACAGCTCGGCGGCGCGGCCGGGGCGGTAGGTCGGATGCTCGGTGGCGGAGAATTCGGCGCCGTCGAGGTGCAGGTCGCGGAGCAGGATCTCGATCACGCCCTTGAGATCGAAGTAGTCGAGCTCGCCAGCCGCTGCGCCGGGATCGGTCCCGTCCTGCCAGTGGGCCCCTTGGCGCGGACCGCGGAGCAGCACCGCGAGCCGGGCGACCTCCTCGGGCAACGGCGAATCCGGGCGCGGGAGGAACACGGCGCCGATCTCGAAGAGGGCGAGGCGGTCGGTGAAGCGGGCGTTGTTGGAGGCCACGTCGAGCACCGAGGCGAGCAGGCTGCGGCGCAGCGCCGAGCGTTCGAGGGTCGAAGGATTGCTCAGCTCGACGTAGGGCCCGACGCTGACCTCCTCGTCGCGCAGTCGCGCCTCGGACTCGGCGGTCGTCAGACGGTAGGTGATCACCTCGTGCAGCCCGCTACGCACCAGGCAGTCGCGCGCCGCCTCCTCCGCTTCCAGAGCGGGGTTGCCGCGCTGCGGCGGCAGGTGCGAAGCCAGCACCGTCGACGGCAGGTTCTCGTAGCCGACCATGCGGCAGACCTCCTCGAGCAGGTCGTGCGGCCCCTCGACGTCGATGCGGTGTGGCGGCGCCACGACCCGTAGCGTGCTTCGGCCGGACGTGCTCGGCTCGACGCTGAACTCCAGCCGCTCGAGGTGGGCGGCGATCTGCTCCGGGCTGAGGTCGAGGCCGCTGCGCTCGTTGACGTAGGCCGGATCGAGCTCGATCTCCACCGGCGCCCAGGCCTGCGCCACGTGATCGATGCAGCCCGCGGCGACGGTACCGCCAGCCAGAGTGCGCAGCAGCTCTGCGGCGCGTCGCGCGCCAAGCAGGGCGAGCTCGGGATGTACGCCGCGGCTGAAGCGGAAGCCGGCCTCGCTGTGCAGTCCGAGCTGACGCTGGGTCTGACGGATGTTGGTGAACTTCCACGCCGCCGCCTCGAGCAGCACGTCGGTGGTGTGGTCCTGGATCTCGCTCTCCTCACCACCCATCACGCCGCCGATGGAGAGCGCGCCGGCGGGATCGGTGACCAGGATGTTGTTCGGCAGCAGCTCGTGGCGGGTGCCGTCGAGGGTGGTGAGCTGCTCGCCTGGCTCGGCGAGGCGGGTGATCAGGCGTACCGGTCCGCCCGGGTCGTAGCCGGGATCGCTCTCGGCCCGCCGCTGCAGGAAGCCCCAGTCGAACGTGTGGTTCGGTTGCCCGATCTCCAGCATCACGTAGTTGCTGACGTCGACCACCACGTGCAGCGGCCGCTGGCCTGCGAGCCGCAGGCGGTGCTGCATCCAGAAGGGAGCCGGGCGCTGCTCGACGCCCTCGATCAGGAAGGCGACGAAGCGCGGATTGAGCTCCGGCTCGCGCGTCTCGATGACCAGCTTGCCCTCGATCGAGGGCCCCTCCTGGACGACCTGGGTGCTCGGGGTGCGCAGCACCTTGCCGGTCAGCGCCGCGACCTCCCGCGCCACGCCGACCATCGAGGCGCAGCGGGCGATGTTGGGGATGATGTCGATCTCGAGCACCGCGTCGCCGAGCAGGTCGACCAGCGGCCGGCCGGCGACGATCTCGCTGCGTCCGCCTGCGATCGGCGTCAGCTCGTCGCCGCGCACCAGGAGGACGCCGTCGTGGTCCTCGCCGAGCCCGAGCTCGACCGGCGAGCAGAGCATCGCGTCGTTGTACACCCCGCGCAGCTTGCGGCCCTTCAGCTTGGTTGGCTGGAGGTCCTTGTGCGGATCGAGATAGGTGGCGCCTTCGAGGATCAGCGCGGCCCAGAGGTCGAGCTCGGAGAGGTCTCCCCGTTCGAGGTGGGGGAAGAGGTTCGGGGCGCCGGTCACGACCTCCTTCGGCTGCCCGGCGCCGTGATCCACCGTTGCGATGACCAGGCGATCGGCGTCGGGGTGCGGGCGCACCGCGAGGACATGGGCCAGGAGCACCCTGTCGCGATCCCACTCGAGTGGCGCGCCGGCGACGCCGATGCGCTCGATCGATCCGACCTCGAGGCCAGCGTTGGTGATGCGCTCGGCGAGCTGGTCGACCGAAAGGTCGATGTCGACGTACTCGCGGAGCCAGGAGATGGGAACTCTCATGATCGGGTTCTCGGCTGTCTCAGAACTGGGTCAGGAAGCGCAGGTCGTTGCCCCAGAAAGCGCGGATGTCGTCGAGGCCGTACTTCAGCATGGCGATGCGCTCGGGGCCGGTGCCGAAGGCGAAGCCGGAGAAGCGTTCGGGGTCGTAGCCGCCGTTGCGCAGCACCACCGGATGCACCATGCCGCAGCCGAGGATCTCGAGCCAGCCGCTGTACTTGCACAGCCGACAGCCCTTCGCGTCGCACTGGAAGCAGCTGACGTCCATCTCGGCGCTGGGCTCGGTGAAGGGGAAGTAGCTGGCGCGGAAGCGGGTCTGGCGCTCGGCGCCGAAGAAGCGGCGCGCGAACTCGGTCAGTGTGCCCTTGAGGTCGGCGAAGGTGATGCCCTCGCCGACCGCCAGGCCCTCGATCTGGTGGAACTGGATCTCGCTGCGCGCCGTGATCTGCTCGTTGCGGTAGCACATCCCCGGCAGCACGACCCGGATCGGCTCGGGGTGGTACTCGCGCATCGCCAGGATCTGGCCGGCGCTGGTGTGGGTGCGCAGGACGACGTTCTCGTCACGGGTGTAGAAGGTGTCCTGCATGTCGCGCGCCGGATGCTCGGGTGGCATGTTGAGCCACTCGAAGTTGTACTCGTCGGTGACGACGTCGGGCGAGCGGTAGATCTGGAAGCCCATGTCGCCGAAGATCCGGCACATGGCGCGCAGCACGAGGGTCGACGGGTGCAGCGTGCCGGTGCGAGGACGGCGGCCGGGGAGGGTGACATCGATGGCGCCGGCGCTGAGCCGCCGCTCGAGCGCCTGGCGCTCGATCTCCTCCCGCCGCTGCTCGTAAGCGACCTGCAGCGCCTGCTTGAGCGCGTTGACCCGCTTGCCGAAGATCGGTCGCTCCTCGGCGGAGAGCTGGCCGAGCTGCCGACTCATCAGCTGCACCTCACCCTTGCGGCCCAGGGTGGCGTAGTACCAGGACTCGAGCTGCTCGGGGTCCTCGCAGCGTGCCAGGGCGACTTCGGCCCTGTTCTGGACGGCTTCGAAGTCGAGGCTGGTTTCGGGGGACGTCTCGCTCATCGGAGTCTCCGCTCAGAAACGAAAAAGCGCGGCTGGAAAGCCGCGCCGGGACCGCGTCGAAGGTGGCGACGTCGCTACGTCGCCAGGCTCCCACGGCCGGCGCTGCAGCGGCTAAACAGGCCCGTCGAGTGGGCGAGCGTGGCGTCGGCGTGGGCGGTCCTCATCGCCGGGAGGCTCGCACGGCGTTCCCGAGGTGTCAAGATCGCCGGGCGAGCGCTGCTCGCGACGCGCACGAAGGCTCGAGGGAGGGAGATGGCATGGTCCAGATCAGCAAGGGATTCCGCCAGCTGGTGGACGAGGCCGAGGAGCGCGTCGAGACCCTGGACGTCGAGGCGGCACGTCGGGCGATCGACGCCGGGGGGGTGCTGGTCGTCGACCTGCGTGACGTGCGCGAGCTGCAGCGCGAGGGCAAGATCCCGGGCGCCATGCACGTGCCGCGCGGCATGCTCGAGTTCTGGGTCGACCCGGCGTCTCCCTACCACAAGCAGGAGCTCGCCGACGCTCCGCGGCTGCTGCTCTACTGCGGCAGCGGCTGGCGCTCGGCCCTGGCGGCGCGCACCCTGCAGGAGATGGGCGCTGAAGGCGTCAGCCACCTGGGAGGTGGCTTCGCGGCGTGGAAGCAGGCGGGTGGTGCGATCGAGGAGGTCAGGCGCTGAACGGCCACCGCAGTCAGTCGAGCGAGAAGTCGTCCGGGCTCTGGTAGCGGCCCGACGCCTGTTTGAGCAGCTGCATCAGGACGTCGTTGGCGAGGCTGCTGGCGCCGAAGCGGAAGAGCGCCGGATCGAGCCAGGCGCCGCCGAGGGTCTCGCGCACCATCACCAGGTACTGCAGCGCCAGCTTGGCCTTCGAGATCCCTCCCGCCGGCTTCATCCCGATCCGTCGGCCGGTAGCGAGGTAGTGATCGCGAATCGCCTCGAGCATCACCAGGGTCACCGGCAGCGTCGCCGCCGGTTGGATCTTGCCGGTCGACGTCTTGATGAAGTCGCCGCCCGCCGCAATGGCGAGATCGGAGGCGCGGCGCACGCGATCGAGCGGCCCGAGCTCGCCAGTCTCGAGGATCACCTTGAGGTGCGCGTCGCCCTTGGCGCACTCCTCTTTGATGCGGGCGATCTCGTCGAAGACGAACGCCTCGTCGCCGGCCAGGAAACGGCCCCGCGAGATCACCATGTCGATCTCGTCGGCGCCCTCCTCGACCGCGACGCGGGTGTCGAGCAGCTTGGCCTCGAGCGGCGCCTGGCCGCTGGGGAAGGCGGTCGCCACCGAGGCGACCTGGATCGAGGTGCCGGCGAGCTCGCGCTTCGCCAGACCGACGAACGAGGGGTAGACGCAGACCGCCGCCACCTGCGGCAGGTCGGGCAGCCGTTCGTCGAGGTGGAGCTGACGCGCCTTGGTGCACAGCTGGCGCACCTTGCCCGAGGTGTCGGCACCTTCGAGCGTGGTCAGGTCGATCATCGACAGGGTCATGCGCAGGGCCTCGACCTTCGCCTGCTGCTTGATCGAGCGCTTGGTGAGCCGGTCGACCCGTTCGGCGACGCCGACCTCGTCGACCGGAGGCGACGGCGGTGGTAGGGCGCGCGTAGCGGCGTCGGCGATCACGACGGCTCCTCGTAGGCGGCGATGCCGGCCAGCCCGTCGAGGCCGTCGAGGCTGGTGCGGTTGCGGGTCCGCATGTAGTCGAGGATGCCCTCCTCGCCCTTGCGGTCGGCGTAGGCGGTGAGCTGGGTGCGGTCGCCGCGGAAGTCGTAGAGCGGGATGCCGAAGCCGCAGGAGTCGGCGATGCGGGTGCACTCGACCACGATCACCGATCGGGTGCCCGGGAGGGTGGGGAAGAGGGAGATGAGGTCGTCCCATCCGTCGTCGCCGGGGAAGACGGGACGCCCCTCGCCGTAGAGGCGCAGGATCTTCGGCGGGCCCTCGAAGGCGCAGAAGAGCAGGGTGATGCGGCCGTTCTCACGCAGGTGGGCGATGGTCTCGACGCCGCTCCCGGCGAGGTCGAGGTAGGCGACCGTCGTCGGCCCGAGCACGCGGAACGCATCGAGCCCTTTCGGTGAGAGGTTGACGTGGCCGTCGCCGGTGAGCGGTGCGCTGGCGACGAAGAACATCCTCTGACCGGCGATGAACTCGCGCAGCTTGTCGTCGATCTGCTCGAACACCTTGCCCACGGCTCAGCCCTCCTGCCGCTCGGCGGCCTCGATCGTGTTGCGCAGCAGCATCGCCACCGTGGTCGGCCCGACGCCGCCCAGGCGCGGCGTGATCCAGGACGCCACCTCGGCCACCGACTCGTCGACGTCGGCGAGCAGCTTGCGTCCCTGCCAGGAGATACCACCCGAGATCACCACCGCGCCCTCGCGCACCATCTCCGGTCTCACGAACCCGGGCGAGCCGACCGCGGCGACCAGGATGTCGGCGCGGCGGGTGAAGCGGGCGACGTCGCGCACGCCGCTGTGCACCACGGTGACCGCGGCGTTGGCGCCCTCCGCCTTCAGCGACAGGAGCAGGGCCAGGGGACGGCCGAGGGTCGGGCCGCGGCCGATGATCACCACCTCGCGGCCGGCGGTGGGAATGCCGAAGTGCACCAGCATCGCCTGGATACCGGCCGGCGTGCAGGGCACCGGACCTGACTCCTGCAGCACCAGCTTGCCGAGGTTGATCGGGTGCAGCCCGTCGCCGTCCTTGGCCGGATCCATGCGGGCGAGGGCGGCGTTGAAGTCCAGCCCGCGGGGCACCGGATGCTGGATCAGGTAGGCGTGCACCGCCGGATCGTCGTTGAAGCGGTCGACCGCCGCTTCGAGCTCGCGCTGTGAGGCGCCGGTGGGCAGGTGCTGATGGTGGGAGCGGATCCCGACCGCCTCGCAGGCCTCGTGCTTCTTGCGCACGTAGCTGGCGCTCGGACCGTCGTCACCGACCAGGATGGTCCCCAGTCCGACCTCGGTGCCGCGTCCGGCGAGCGCCGCGGCGCGGCGCTTCACGTCGGCCAACACCGATTCGGCGACTTCGGTTCCCTGCAGCAGTTGGGCGGTCACGGGGTCTTCCGGTAGGGTGGAGGTCGGCTCCGGCGGGTCGTGCGTCCGGTGCTCGGCGGCGCGAGAGGCCGGAGCGTAGCAGGGCGCCGCGCATGCGGCGGCTCCGCCGCAGGGGCGTCGATCCGATAGCGTCCCGGATCTGATGTCAGAGGGCACCGCAGGGCGCGAGGCGCCGCAGATCGTGCACCTGGTGGCCAGGGCGCCGCACCTCTCGGGGTCGTACAACCGGCGTGTCGGCACCCTGATCGACGAGTTGCCCGAGTACCGTCAGCGCGTGCTCTGCACGCAGACGTCGGAGCCCGTGCCCGACGCCGCCTCTGACCGGGAGGTGGAACAGCTCGGCGTCTCCGGCCTGTCGGTGGCCGAGCGGCTGCTCGCGGCGCTCCCGGCGCCGCTGCGGGCACGGCTCGGTTTGCCCTTCGGCGACCGCGAGAGCCAGGTCTTCGCTTGGCAGGCGGCGCGCCGGCTGCGAGCCCTCAGGCCCCGGGTGGTCATGGTCTACGACAACCACAAGCTCGGTCCGGTGCTGCGCCGGGCGATCGACTGGCCCTGCCGGCTGGTGCTGCACCAGCACGGACTGTCGTACTTCCTGTCGCCAGCACAGGCGACGCGCGACCTCAGCGCCTTCGACGCGGTGGTGCTGCTGCACCCGAGCTCCTTCCACTTCGACCGCGCAAGGTCCCACCAGTACCTGCCCGACGTGCACGTGCTGCCGAACTTCGTCGACACCGCCGAGTTCGCGCCGCCGAGTCGTCAGGAGAAGCAGGCGCTGCGCGCCGAGCTCGGGCTGCCGGCGGACGTCGCGGTGGTGCTCAGCCTCGGCCGACTGGTGCCGAAGAAGGGCCCGCACCGCCTGCTGCGCGACTGGCGCGAGGTGGTCGCCTACGGTCGCCGGGCGCTGCTCTGGATCGTCGGCGACGGCCCTGCCGACTACCGCCGCGGCCTCGAATCGATGGCGCGAGAGCTGGGCGTCGCGGACTCGGTGCGCTTCGACGGCGCCGTGGCGCCCGAGCGGACGGCTCGCTGCTACGCGGCCTGCGACCTCTTCGTGCTGCCGAGCCTGTGTCACGAAGGCCAACCGCTGACGCTGCTCGAGGCCCTGGCGACGGGAGTGCCGTGCATCGCCAGCGACTACCCGGGCCTCGGCGACTGCTTTCCGGAGAGCTGCGTCGAGCCGATCGCGATTCCCAACCACCTGGGCGCCTTCGTCCCGGCGCTGAGCCGGTTGCTCGACGATCCGCACCGTCGTGATGCGATGGGCGCCGCCGGTCGCGCCCTGTGCGTCGAGGAATATTCGCTGGCGCGGGGACTCGACCGTTGGCGCCGCCTCTACGACGAGGAGCTGCGGATGGCTGTCGCCTTTCCTGGCGTAGCGGGCGAGGGATGAGTGGCGACCGCGGCGCCGCGAACGAGCAGATGCTCCGCCCGCCGTAGCGCGGCACGGTCGCCGCTGAGGTAGAGGTCGTCGCCCGGCTGCAGGACAGTCCGGCTCGAAACCACCATCTCGACGCCCTCGGCGCGGCCGATGCCGATCAGTGAGGCGCCGGTGCGCTCGCGGAGGCGCAGTTCGCCCAACTGCCTGCCTGCGATCGAAGGACCGGCGCGCAGCTGCAGCAGCTGCACCTCGTTGTTGACCCAGATCCGCTGCTCGCCGAACAGTCGCTCGAGCAGCAGGTCGGCGGTGACCTGCGACAGCGACAGCACGGTGTCGGCGCCGGCGGCGCGCACCCGGTCGGCGTTGGAGTGCTCGCGCAGGCCGGCGACGATCACCGCCCCGGGAATGGTGTCGCGCACCACCAGGGTCGCGAGCAGCGCCTTGGCGTCGGAGTCGAGGGCGATCACCACCGCGCGGGTGTTGCTTCCGTCGCGCCCGAGCACCGTCGGCGAGAGCACGTCACCGATCAGATCGGCGCCGCCGTCCGGGTCGGCGTCGACGGTGATCACCGTCTCGCCGGTGTCCCGGAGCAGCTCCGTGGTCACTTTGCCGACCTTGCCGTAGCCGTAGACCACCACGTCGCCGCCGCGACGCAGCGCGGTGCCGCCGGCGCAGAGCTCCTGCAGCCGCCGGAGCGACTCGGCGCTGCCGACCGCGGTGAGGATGCCTCCGGCGGCGACCCTCGTGGTGGCGGTCGCCGGCGTCTCGAACACCGCGCCCCGCCACTGACCGATGATCGAGCTGCCGGTCGAGGAGCCGATGCCGAGCTCGGCCAGCGTCCGGCCGGCGGCGGGTGAAGAGGGATCGACCCGGATGTCGGAGAAGACGACCCGGCTGTCGATGGCGCCGAGCGGATCGGTGAGCCGGCCGGTGGAGCCCTCGTCGGCATCGCGGCGCAGCAGGAAGCGCGTCGCCGCGCGCGAGGCGAGCGCGGCGCCGAGCACGTGCTTCGGGGTCAGGGTCAGATCGGCTCCGGCCAGCTGCAGCGGCCGCCGATGCTCCGCTTCGCCGACCAGGGCCAGCGCCTGGCCGCTCCAACCAGACCGCCGGAGGGCGACGATCAGCGACGAGCTCTCGTGATCCGGTCCGTTGGTCACCAGGGTGCGGATCCGCTGCGGTGGGATGCGATCCAGGAGCAGGTCCGGATCGGGGCACAGCACCACCTCGAGCCCACGCTCGAGCAGCGCCCGCGCGCGCGCCTCGTCGGTCTCGACGACGACCACGTTCCTCTCGCGCCCCTCGAGCTCGGCGAGGAAGGTCGACAGCTCCGGCCCGGGGCGGAAGACCAGGAGCAGATCGTCGAGCCTGGTGGTCGTCGGCACCCGGGTCTGGAAGCGTCGTTCGAGGATCGGGATCAGCGCCAACGGCAGCACCAGGAAGACCAGCGCGACACCGGTGAACTGCGCCACGACGACGAAGGCGACCATCACCGGGTGGCTCCACCGGCCGTCGATCCCGTAGCCGGTGGTGGTCATGGTCTCGGCCGCCCACTGCAGGCTCTGCGAGACGGTGCGCTGGTCTCCCTCCAGGTGGCGCATGCCGAGCCAGTAGAGCAGCGTCATCACGGCCAGCGCCGCCGGCACCGAGAGTGCGAGCAGGCGGACAGTGCGTGCGACCACGCGTCCTGACGACATTGCGATGGATGGTATCCAAGCCGACCGGACCCGCACGGATCGGGAATCGCTGCCTGTGCCGCGCGCTTTACCTTAGCCAGCGGTGCGTCTGCCGCTCCGAGAGCTGACGAGATCAACGACGAGGCCGGGGAGGGCATCGCGTGAAGTTGCAGATCGAGAACGCTTCGACCCAGGATGGACGACCGACGACCGCCCCGTCGCGGCTTCCGGCGGCACTGCTGGCACCGCTGCTCGCGGTGGCGCTGCTCGGCTGCGGCTCCTCGCGCGGCGGCAGCGAACCGACGCGTCAGACCACCGAGCTGTACACCTGCGAGATGAGCTTCACGCTTTCGGGCTGGTCGGCGATCTACAAGCGCGCCGACGGCCAGGGCCGGGTCTCGTGCAGCAACGGCGAGAGCGCCGAGGTCGCGCTGCGTTTGCGTGGCGGCGGCCTCACCGCCGGCAAGACCGAGATCCTCGAGGGCACCGGCAAGTTCTCGGGGGTCAAGGGCATCGAGGAGATCTACGGCTCCTACGCCGCTGCCGGCGCCCAGGGCGGCGCGGTGAAGGCGAGCGAGGCGATCGCGATGACCAAGGGACCGGTGTCGCTGGCGCTGGCCGGCACTGGGCGCGGCTTCTCGCTGGGGCTCGACATCAGTCGCTTCACCATCCGACGCATCAGCGACTGATCGTGGCGGGTGGCCGGAGAGTCACCCGCCATCCGCTCTCGAGCATCGCGCGGATCGCTTCGCGCAGGTCCTCGCGACTGTGCCTCGCGGCCCAGTCGGCCGCCTCGCGCCGCATGCGGTCGACACGCTCCGGGTCACCGGCGAGCGCGGTGACGGCGTCGGCGATCTCCTCGCCGTCGGCCCGATCGAGAGCAACGCCGCGACCGTCGAGCATCGACCGGGCGAAGCCGCCGGCGGACGACAGGCAGACGACCCCGTGTGCCATCGCCTCGGCGAGCACCTTGGGCCAGCCCTCGTGGGCGGACGGCAGCACCAGCACGTCGCACCAGGCGTACTGCGCGGCGACCCGGTCGAAGGGCAGGGCGCCGGTGGTCTCGAAGCGGTCGGCGAGTCCGAGATCGCGCGCCTGGCGCTCCAGCGCTCCGCGCTGCGGGCCGTCTCCGACCAGGCGCAGACGGACGGCGACGCCACGACTCTCCAGCCGGGCGCAGGCGTCGACCAGGCGATCGACCCGCTTCTGCGCCGCCAGCCGTCCGGCGAAGAGCAGGCGCACCGGCTGGCCGGGTCGCTGCAGCCCAGGAGGCCTCGCCGCGGCGATCCGACCCGCCTCCTCGACCTGGCTGCGGTCCATCATCGAGGTGAACGAGGGCACGATGTGGGCCGGCTCTCCGGGCCACTCCCCGTAGACGCCGACCGGGCCCCGGAACCAGCGGCGCAGCAGCCAGCGCTGCAGCTTCACGACCGGGCGCTCGCCCGGATAGGGCGCCCACTGACCTGCGTACTTGGCGCAGGCGGGGCGGCCCGAGAGCGGAGCCAGCAGAGCGCCCAGCATGCCGAGCACGTTGGGCAGACGCACGTGCACCGCGTCGTGCGCCCTGATCGCGCGCCACAGCCTCCAGACGTGGGCCGGTGCGGCGACCGCCTGCGCCAGTCGGCCGAGCGATCGGGGCGAGCCGATCAGCCGCTGCGGCAGCAGCACCAGACCCTGGCGGTCGATCGCGGTCGCATCGTCGGGCGGCGCCCCTGTGCCGCGCGGCGCTGCGATCGAGAGGCGGGGGAAGAGATCGGCCCACAGCTCGATCTCGCGCGCGTACGGGCCGAAGGCCCACAGCCGGCCCCGATGCTCGTAGTGCTCGACCCCCGAGACCACCAGCAGCGACTGTGGCGCTCGGGGCTGGCCGCTCACGGACGCGCCGCGGCGCTCGGGTTCCAGTCGCCGCGCGCCACCGCCGGCACGAACTCCTCGAGATCCTCGTCGAGCGCCACTACCCGGCCCTCCTCGGCACTGCGGTAGGCGGCCATCAACAGCTCGGCGATCGCCACTCCGTCGTCGAAGTTCTCGCGCGGCCGCTCGCCGGCGAGGAAGGCGCGCACCATGTGGCGATTCTCGGCATCGTAGCCGTAGGAGGTCGCCTCGCTGGCGAGCACCGGCATGAGGCCCATTTCGGCGTTCTGCTTCTCGACCAGGTCCTCTCCCGCCTGCTGCTGCAGCTCGCGGGAGAAGAACAGCTGCAGGTCGGTGTCGAGCGAGTTGGTGCGCATCGAGTACTCGGGCCCGAGCAGTTCCATCGACAGGCGCAGACCGGCGCCGACGAAGGACCACGAGGTGGTGGCCTCGATCATCAGCGGCCGTCCCTGCTCGTCGTCGAGCTCGACGGTGGCGCGGGCGAAGTCCTCGGAGGGGCGCTGACGGTAGTCGATCTCGCGGCCGTAGCGCTCGCGCAGCTGTTCGGCGTACTCGGGCCGCTGCCACTTGAGCGCCGCGATCTGGGCGCTGACCCTTCGCGGCACGATCGAGGTGCGCGGTTTTCCCGGCTCGGTGAGCAGGTAGCGGCCGACCTCGATCGAGTGGCACATCATGTCGTTGAGGACGCCTCCACCTTGCAGGCGTCCGTTCCAGAACCAGGCGGCGTGCGGTCCCGAGTGCTCCTCCGCGGCGCGCGCAAGGTAGGGCCGTCCGCTCGCCGCGGCGCCGCGTGCCCACGCCAGCTCACGTCCGCGCTCCACGGACGGCGCGAAGACCTGGTTCTCGAGGTAGCCGTCGAGCAGGCCGTGCTCACGGGCCAGGCGCTGCATCTCGCGCGCCTCGGGCAGGGTCCGGCCGAGCGGCTTCTCGCAGGCGACGCCGCGCAGCTTCGCGCCGGAGGCCACCGCGGCGCAGATCTTGCGCATGTTGTCGAGCCGGGCATGGTTCGGCCCGCACAGCCAGAGGGCGTCGATCGCCGGATCGGCGGCCATCTCCTCGATCGAGGCGAATGCCCTTGCGGAGCCGACGCCGAGCTGTCGTGCCAGCGCCGCGGCGCGCTCGGCGTTGCCCTGATTCGGGCTCCAGACGCCGAGCACGTCGGCGTCGCGCACTGCGATCCACGAACGGATGTGGAACTGGGTGATGAACCCCGAACCGACGAAACCGACTCCCAGACGCTGCATGCTGCACTCCTCGGCTGAGGTCCAACGGAGGAGCGATCGTAGCAACCGCGGCGGCCGTCCAGACTGGCCGCTGCCGGGGTGGGAGCTGTCGCCGGACTCAGCGCACCAGCTCGGTCTCGGGATAGGCGGCGAACCAGCCGAACCAGAACGCCCGGTGCCCCGCCAGGCGTTCGAGACGGGCACCGTCGGCGCCGACCAGGGCATCCTCGGTCACCTGCCAGACGCCGCCCTCGCCGTCTTCGACCCGGTCGCGACCGTTCCAGTCGGCGAAGCGGCGCCCGCCGGTGCGGTAGGCGCGGTTGGCTCCCGAGCGGTCGGTGAGCACGACCAGGTCGACACCGGCGTGGCTGAGCTGGTGCAGCGGGTTGCGCTCGAGGAACTCGGCGGCAAGCGCCAGCGGCTGCTCGGGGTCGCCGAGCAGCAGGCAGAAGACCTCGGCCTTGTTGTCGAGCCGGTCGTCGCGGCGGGAGACGGCGAACATCAGCTCGTCGGTGGCGAAGTACTCGCGGTACGCCGCGCCCTCCGAGTAGTCGCGCTCGTAGCCGGTGTCGAGCGACAGCACCCGGGTGTCGGGGTGACGCTTGCGCCATTCTCCCCACGTGGTGGTGACGATGCTCCGCCTCGGCAGCTCGATGCCGCGGCCGACCAGCGGCCCGATGACGGGCACGCCCCAGAGGGTGTTCCACAGCGACTGCGTCGCCTCGTCGAACATCAGCTTGTTCGAGCGGTAGAGGAAGCCGCTGGTGCCGAGCTCGTACCGCTCGCCGCCGACCTCGGTCTCGAACAGGATCATCGATCCACACAACGTGCAGTAGACGCCGGCCACCGGCACGCCGCCGACGGTGTCGGTGAACATCTCGTGCCATCCCATGATGCGCTTCGGGTAGGCACGCGCGTCGCCTTCGACCTCGAGTCCGAAGACGACGTCTCGCCTGCCGAGGTAGCTCGCCTCGTCGGCGGAGATCATCTTCGGGTCGTGCAGCGGCGGGATGCCGTTCTGCGCCACACCCCCCCAGCGCACCTCGTCGAGCTCGACGGTGCTCTCGCGACCGGCCGAGAAGTAGATCTCGAAGCGGGGGTCGATCAGCCGGTAGAGAAGGCTCTTGAACTCCGCGTAGTGCTGCCAGTCGCCGCGCTCGTCCCAGGCCCAGTACCACTCGAACCAGTCGTTGCCCGAACGCGCGAGGCGGCGCTGGCCGGTGGCACGTTCGAGCAGATCGAAGAGCTCGTCGCGGTAGACGGGGTCGCGCACCAGCTGAAGCACCTCGAGCAGCATCGGGACGAACGACGGCTGCCACTGGCGCTCGACGCGACTGAGCACGCCGCGCCGGATGTCGGGGTCGTTGCGCAGCAGGTCGACGAAGTCGGCGGCGGCCAGATCGGGGCTGACGCTCTGGCCGCCAGCTGCGGCGATGCCGCCGAGGGCCAGCAGTACGGACAGGGCCGTGGCTGCCCGGAAGGGTCGGCGCACGGCACCCCTTGTCGGCGTCGGGTCGATCGATGGGCTCGCCTGCTTCACCGTTCAGCGGTACGCGGGAGCCGCGGCGGACGGATTCAGTGGGTGATGAGCGGCGCCAGCTCTTTCGCCTGCGCCACCCAGTTCTCGACCATCGACTGCGCCGGCGCCCTGCGGGTCAGCCGGCGCTTCCCGTTGACCTCGACCATCTTCGCCGTCAGGTTGTCGGGGCGGCGCTTGCGCAGCTCCTTGACGGTGTCGACCCCGGCCGCCTCGAGGAGCTCGCTGAACTCCTGACCGATGCCTCGGATGCGCATCAGATCGGCCATGTTCGCCCAGCGCAGGAGCTGCTTCTCACTGAGGCCGGTGGCCGCGCTGATCGACTTGCGGCCCTTGCGATCACAGCACCGCTCGAGCAGCTGCGTGGTGCTCCTGATGTCGACCTTGCCGAGTTTCCTGGCGTGCGCCGGTCCGACTCCCTCGATCTCTTCGATCCGGTACCCCATCCCCTCTCCTCCCGCGCGAGCCGACGTCGCCTTGCGCTCACGGACGGCAGCGGCGTGCAGGGCGCTTCACGGCTGGACCGATCCGCGCCGCACGCCCCCTCGTCCGATGGTCAGTTGCTGGCCTCTTCCAGCGCCGGGATCCGTAGCACCTGGCCGGGATAGATCTTGTCGGGATCGGTGAGCATCGGCTTGTTGGCTTCGAAGATCACGGGGTACTTCATTGCGTTGCCGTAGTACTGCTTGGCGATCTTCGACAGCGTCTCGCCCTTGGCGACCGTGTGGAGCTGAGCCTCCGGCTCCTGCTTCTCGACCTCGAGGCGATCGTCCACCCGTGCGATCCCGGCCGTGTTGCCGACCACGAGGACCACCTTCTCGCGGGCCGCCTGGGTCGCCACCTTGCCGCGCACCGTGGCGAGGTCTCCCTTGACCTCGATCTCGAGGTCCTCCACCTCGAGGCCGAGGTGACCGATGCCGCCACGCAGCGCTGCCGCTCGCCTGGCGTCGATCACGGCGCGGTCACTGGCGGAGGAGGACTGCTTCTCGTCCTCCTTGCCGAAGATCTTGGAACCCGCGTTCTTGACGAAGTCGATCAGACCCATTCTCGTCTCTCCTGTCGTTTGGTCGTCCTGGGGGTGACGGGCAGCCGGCGTCGTCACGGCGATTCGAGGCGGACTCACGCCGGGTTGCCGACGCGCTCGCGGCGCGCAGGAACCGACGCCCAGACCCCGCTCAGCCTCGACCGAGGAACTTGCCCAGCAGCCCCGCGCCGGCCTGGGCGACGTCGTCGAGAACGTTACCGTCGCCGTCCCGGTCCAGGAGGTCGCCGAGCATACCGAGTTCGGGACGCTGCCGCTCCAGTCGCTGGCGTTCGCCGCCGAGCAGGTCGGCCAGCCCGCCACTGTCGAGTCCGCGCTGGCGCTTCTCCTTGCCGAGCGCACCCATCACCAGCGGCGCGAGGATCATCAGCAGCTTCTGCACCGAGGCGGCATCGAGACCGGAATTGCGACTCACGGCGCCCTCGACGGCGGCCTGCCTGTTGCCCAGCGCGTGACCGAGGATGCCGCCGCCGTGGTGGCGCTGCGCTGCCCCGTCACCGAGGAAGGAGGCGAGGTCGTCGAGCACGCTGCCGTCGTGGTCCCTGTCGAGCGCGGCGCTGAGCGACGAGAGCCCGCCGCTGCTGCCGGCGTTCTTGGCCAGCGCGCCGAGGAGCACGGGAAGAGCCCCGGACACTGCCTGTTCGGTGGCTCCGCGGTCGGCTCCGAGCTGCCTGCTGATCGTGTCGAGCGAGTCGCCGCCGATCTGTCTGCTGAGGCTCTCGAGCAGTGAGCTCATCTCGTCCCCCCTGGTTTCGGAATCGCCTGCCGTCGCCGTGGCCCGGCAGAGTAGTCGCCCCGAGCGCCGAGGCAGTGTAGCGGTTGGCTACTCGGTGAATGTGAAGGAGGTGGCCGCGCCGTCGGCCGCGACCTCGATCTCGGTTCTGCGCTCGCCGAAGATCTCGTGCCAGGCGACGACCGTGTACTCGCCCGGCGGCAGGCCGGAGATCTCGAAACTGCCGTCCGGCCCGGTGGTGTCGAAGAACGGATGCTCCATCACGAAGATGTAGCTCGCCATCCACGGGTGCACGTCGCACTTGAACTTGATCGCCTTCTCCGGCTTGGTGAAGAACTTGGTGCGTTTGCCCTCGGCCGGTTGCCCGAGGTTGAACGGCCGGTTCTCGCGCGCCAGGCAGCGCACGTTGTGCAGGGTGGGGTCGTCGTTGATCACGTCGAGATCCTGCTGCACCAGCACCCCCTGCACCTTGGGTTGGTACATGCAACCCTCCTGGCGCAGCTCGGCGGCCTTCTCAGGCGCCTCGTAGGGGCCGCCCGGGGGCACACCCTCGACGTAGACGAAGACGTTCGCCAGCTCTCCGTTCTCGCCGATGATCTTGTCGTCCTGGAGCACGTGCTCGTCGTGCAGCTTCTCGCAGTTCGGATCGGCGTTCATGCGGATGGCCCGTCGCCGCACCTCCGGGCCCTCGTAGGTGACCTTGCCGCGCAACGAAGCGGCGAGGAGGTCGCCTGCGCCGAGCGAGAGGAGCGCGATGGCGGCGAGGACCAGGCGTGCGGTGTGACGGGGTGAAGAAGCGTTGAGTCGATGCACGGGTCCGGGCTCCTGGTTGACAGGTGGTGCGGTCGAGCTCGCGGTCTGCGACCGGAGAGGCAGACTACCGCAGAGACGAACAAGGCCGGCTCCGCGGGGAGCCGGCCTTGTAGACGAGACCCGATCGTGGCGGCGGATCAGCGCGAGTAGAACTCGATGATCAGCGGCACCTCGCAGATGATCGGCACGTCGTCGCGTACCGGCAGCGCCGTGAGCTCGGCCTTGTAGCCGGTCTCGTCGACGTGGATGTAGGCCGGCACCGCGGCGCCGGTGCGAGGCTCGTTGAAGCAGCGCAGCTTGCGGCTCTTCTCGCGCACCTCGACGACGTCGCCGACCCGCACCTGGTACGACGGCACGTTGACTCGCTGGCCGTTGACCTGCAGGTGGCCGTGACCGACGAACTGGCGGGCGGCGAAGATGGTGGGAGCGAAGCCGCAGCGCAGCACGAAGGCGTCGAGCCGCGTCTCGAGCAGCTGCACCAGGTTGTCGCCGGTGACGCCGCGCATGCGGTTCGACTTGTCGAAGTAGTTGCGCAGTTGGCGCTCGCTGATGTTGTACTGGAAGCGCAGCCGCTGCTTCTCGAGCAGCTGCCGCCCGTAGTTGCTCTGCCGGCGCCGGCGTTTCATGCCGTGCATGCCGGGCGGATAGGAGCGCCGCTCGAGGTAGCGCTGAGCTTTGTCGCTCAGCGCCACGCCGAGCTTTCGCGATGCTTTGACTTTGGGACCGTTGAACTTCACGAGGGATTCTCCTGCGGCGGTGGCTCACGTCCAGCTCTGTGAGCGACGTCGCGGGCTTGCGGTTGGCGCTCCTGGCCGGTCGCGCGGTGGCGCGTCGGCGGAGGCGCCGGAGACCTGACCCAGGTCTCGGATTCGGTTGGGTTGGGTTGCCGCCACGCGCGAGAATGAGTGGGCCTCGGCGCGCCCGCCGCGAGCCGCCCTCGGTCTCGCCGCGGTGTCGGGGATCCGGCCCGGCCTCAGCCGCGGAGCGGCCGGCGGACCTCCGACGATCGACAGCCCTCGATCCTATGCAAAAGGCGGTGGTTGCGGCAAGCCGGCGGGAGCGTCGTCCGGCCGTCGCCGCGAGCCTCAGCCTCTCATCGCCCCCTCGCGCCGACGCTCTTGTCGGCCAGCCAGTCGCGCAGTCGCTCGGGCTCCCAGGTGTTGACGCAGGAATCGGCCGGGAGTCCGGCGCGACGCGCCGTACGCACGCCGTAGGAGAGATAGCCGAACTGGGCGTCGGAGTGTGCGTCGGTGTCGATGGCCACCAGGCAACCGACCTCGACCGCGCGGCGCAGAGCCGCGTCGTCGAGATCGAGTCGACGGGGATTGGCGTTCAGCTCGAGCGCCGTGCCGTGCTCGCTGGCTGCCGCGCAGAGCGCGTCGATGTCCGGCTGCAGCCCGCGGCGACGACCGACGATGCGGCCGGTCGGGTGCCCGAGGATGTGCACGTGGGGGTTGCGGATCGCCGCCAGCAGCCTGCGCGTGGCCGTGGCGCGGTCCTGGCTCAGCGAGACGTGCGGAGACGCCACCACCACGTCGAGCTCGGCGAGCACCTCGTCCGGGTAGTCCAGGCTGCCGTCGGGGAGGATGTCGACCTCGGCGCCGGCCAGCAGCACCAGGTCGTCGAGCCCGGCCGCCAGCTCGCGGATCGCCGCCACGTGCTCGCGCAGGGCGTCGATCTCGAGGCCGCCGGCGAGCACCGAGCTGCGCGAGTGGTCGGTGACCGCGAGGACCGCGAGGCCGCGTCGCCGCGCGATCGCCACCAGCTCCTCGAGCGAATGGCGGCCGTCCGAGGCGGTCGAGTGGGTGTGCAGGTCGGCGACGATCTGGTCCTCGTCGATCAGCCTGGCGAGCAGGTCGCGCAGCGCCTCGAGGCCTACACGAGCCGGGTCGAATGCCTCCTCGCGCAGCTCGGCGGGGATGAACGGCAGACCGAGGGCGTCGTAGAGCTCGGCCTCCTCGGCGCCGGCGAGCGGCGTGCCGCCGTGGTCCTGGGGCCTGGGCTCGTCGCCTTCGAACAGGCCGTACTCGTTGAGCCGGCGCCCGAAGCCGATGGCGATCTGGCGCATCAGGACGTTGTGCTCCTTCGAGCCGGTGAAGTAGTGCAGCGCGGCGCCGAAGGCGGCCGGCTCGCCGAGACGCAGGTCGGCCTGGATGGCATGGCCGCCGGCGCTGAGGCGGACGCTGCACTTGCGCTCCCCGGAGGCGAGCACGTCGGTCACCCGCCCGTCATTCACGAAGGCCTCGGCGAGCCGGCGTCGCGCCGCCGGGTCGTGGTGGGCGGCCACCAGATCGAGGTCGCCGATGGTCTCGACACCGCGGCGCAAGCTGCCGGCGATCTCGACCCGCGCCTCCGGTTCGACGGAGCGCAGTCCGTCCCGCAGGTCCAGTGCCAGGGGCATGGCCAGCGCCACCGGCAGGCGATCGCGGGTCCGGGTGAGGAACTCCAGGGCCGAGCGCAGGTTCTGCACCGTCTTCCGGCCCATCCGCGGCAACGACTCGACCCGCCCGGAGTCGAGCTCGCGGCGCAGGTCGTCGACTCCCTGCACGCCGAGCTCCTGCCACAGGGTGCGCACCGCCTTCGGTCCCAGCCCGGGGACCTGGAGGAGCTGGAACAGGCCGCCGGGCACCCTCTCGAGGATCTCGACGTGGTCGGCGATCTCGCCGTGCTCGACGAACTCGAGGATGCGTCGGGTGGCTCCTTCGCCGATCCCGGGGATCGCTTCGAGACGGGCGCGCAGCTGGGCCGGATCGTCGCCGAGCTGGTCGATCGGAGCCGTCAGGTCACCGATCGCCCGCGCCACGCGCCGGTGGGAGGCGGAGCGGAACGAGCTCTCGCCGAGCAGGTCGAGCCCGTCGGCCAGCTCCTCGAAGGCCCGCTGCAGGGCCTTGTTCACGTCGTTGCTCACGTCGTTCCGCGCGGCGGCCAAGGCGCTCGCCCGGTCAGTGGTGCAGCAGCCGGTGGCGGCCGTGCACGGTCTTGAAGAGGGGAACACGCGGCGGCGTGCTGACATCGCCGGAGGCGACCCGCTCGCCGAGCAGCGACAGCACCACCTGGGTGATCTTCGGCAGCGGCAGCTTCGTCGTCGCGGAGAGCGGGATCCAGCGCAGGTCGCCGAGCTCGCCGTTGCCACTCGGTGCCGGGTGCTCCTCGTCCAGCCTGGTGACGAAGAAGCGGGCGTCGAAGCGCTTGGCGCGGCGCGGCGGCGTGACCGCCCGGCAGAGCAGATGCAGCCGGTCGAGAGCCGGCGCCCAGCCTTCGGCGCCGCCGCCGTCCGGCGCCGCGAACTGCCGCCAGGGTGAGCGGCGCTCAGGCCGGGGCCCGGCGCTCCTGCCGGCGATCCGCAGGCCGGTCTCCTCGAAGGTCTCGCGGATCGCCGCGATCGCGATGGCGCGGCCGCGGGCCGGCGTCGCTCCGGCCTCGAGCCGCGCCGCGACCTCGGGCCGCAGCTCGCTGGCGGCCCTGACGCGGTGGTCGTCGCGGTCGACGCGGCCGCCCGGGAAGACGTAGAGGTCGCTCCAGGCGTCGCGGGTACGGCGGCGCCCCATCAGCACCACCGGGCCGGCGCGTCGGTCGTCGCGCAGCAGCACCAGGGTGGCGGCGTCGCGGGGCCGCGGCGAGCGGGCCGGTCTCTGACGGGCGGCGGCTGGGTCCACCGGGGCATGATAGACGCGGCGGGCACGCCTGGGAGCGCGTTGTGTCATCGTCGTCGGCCGTCGTGCCCCGGGCGCGACGACGAGCCCGCTACGTCATCCATCGCCCGATGAGCAGCACCTCGACGATCGACCTGCGTTCCGACACGGTGACCCGACCCAGCGCCGCGATGCGTCGGGCGATGGCCGATGCCGAGGTCGGCGACGACGTCTACGGAGAGGATCCCACCGTCGAGCGTCTGCAGGCCGAGGTCGCCGCGCTGCTCGGCAAGCAGGCCGGCCTCTTCGTCACCAGCGGCACCCAGGGCAACCTGCTGGCGATCTGCACCGCCGCGGGGCGCGGCGACGAGATCGTCATCGGAGACACCGGCCACAGCTTCCTCTACGAAGTGGGAGGGCCGGCCGCCATTGCCGGCGTGCAGACCCACGCCCTGCCGGTGCGCGAGGACGGAACGCTCGATCCGGAGCGCATCGCCGCGGCGGTGCGCCCGCGCGAGATCCATCACGCCCGCACACGGCTGGTGGTGCTCGAGAACACCAAGGACGGGCGGGTGCTGCCGCTGGCCTACCTCGACGAGGTCGGCGAGCTGCTGGGGCGCATCGGCGTACCCGGGCACCTGGACGGGGCGCGGCTGTTCAACGCCGCCGCCGAGCTCGGGGTCGCGCCGGAGAGGCTGTGCCGTTGCTTCGAGACCGTCACCGTCTGTCTCTCCAAGGGGCTCGGCGCTCCGGTCGGCTCGGTGCTCTGCGGCTCCCGCGAGCGCATCGAGGCGGCGCGCCGGTGGCGCAAGATGCTCGGCGGCGGCCTGCGCCAGGTCGGCGTCCTGGCGGCGGCGGGGCTCGTCGCGCTCGGGCATCGCGATTCCCTGATCGAGGACCATCGGCTCGCCGGCCGTCTGGCGCAGGCGCTGGCGGCCCTCGCCCCGGAGCTGCTGCGGGTGGAGCGCTGCGCCACCAACATGCTGTTCGTCTCGTCATCCTCCGACGTATCCGTCGCCGCCGATCTGCAGACTCGGCTGTCCGCAAGGGGGATCGTGTGGCCGGCGGCCTGGTCGCAGCAGGGCCGGTCGTGGACTCGCCTGGTCACCCACCGCGACCTGCCCGCCGACACCGTGGAACGCGTCACCGCGGCGCTGGGCGAGGTGTTCGGCGGCCTGTCGTAGCCGAACGCGGTCCTGCGAGTTACGCTCTGACGTCCTGGCACGGGCTGCTGGCCGCGGCCGTTCACTCCACAAGGGGTTCCTCTCTCTTGCCACGCCTCGCCACGCTCTCGCCGCGCCGCATCGCGACCGCCGTTCTGGCCGGCTCTCTCCTCGCCGCCCCCGCCGCCGCCTCCGAGTCGGCGGGAGGGGGGCACGGCGGTCTCGCCACCGCCTTCGAGCAGCCGGCCCTGCTGATCGCCTTCGCGCTCGCCCTCGGCATGGTCTGCCAGGTCCTGGCGCGCCACCTGCGCCTGCCGGGCATCGTCCTGCTGTTGACCGCCGGTGTGATCGTCGGGCCCGACGTGCTGGCCTGGATCGATCCGGCCGACCTCGGCCAGCTGCTGCAGACCCTGGTCGGTTTCGCTGTCGCGATCATCCTGTTCGAGGGCAGCCTGAATCTGAACTGGCGCCAACTGCGCCGCCAGGCGACGAGCATCCGCCGTCTCGTCACGGTCGGCGCCCTGGTGACGACGGTCGGTGGAGCGGTTGCGGCGCGGTTCCTGCTCGGCTGGGACTGGCGACTGTCGATCCTCTTCGGCACCCTGGTCATCGTCACCGGACCGACGGTCATCAATCCACTGCTGCGCCGCATCCGGGTCGATCGCAAGGTCTCGACCGTGCTCGAGGCCGAGGGCGTCTTCGGCGACGCGGTCGGTGCCGCGGTGGCGGTCGTGGCACTCGAGATCGCCCTCGCCCCATCGGCCGAGAGCTTCGCCAACGGCGTCTTCGACTTCCTGTCGCGCTTCGCCATCGGCGGTGTGCTGGGCCTGGCAGGAGGACTGCTGCTGCTCGGCCTGATGCGCAGCGGCTGGGCGCTGCCCGGCGGGCTCGAGAACGTCTTCACCCTGGCGCTCGCCGTCTTCCTGTTCCAGTTCAGCAACGCGTTGGCGCACGAGTCCGGCATCGTCTGCGTCATCGCCGCAGGTTTCACCGTCGGCAACGTCAAGGGCGACGCGTTGGAGCACCTCAAGGAGTTCAAGGAGCAGCTCACGGTGATGCTCATCGGCATCCTGTTCGTGCTGCTCGCGGCGGACGTGCGGTTGGAGGACGTTCGGGCGCTGGGCTGGGCCGGCGTCTACACGGTGCTCGCCCTGATGCTGCTGGTGCGGCCGCTGAACGTGCTGATCTCGACCCACGGGACCGACTTCGGATGGCGCGAGAAGGCGTTCTTCTCGTGGCTGGCGCCGCGCGGCATCGTCGCCGCGGCGGTGTCGTCCCTGTTCGCGCTGACCCTCGCCGACGCGGGGATCGAAGGTGGTCGCGAGCTGCGCGCCCTGGTCTTCCTGGTGATCGCGGTGACCGTGCTGGTGCAGGGGCTCAGCGGCGGCTTGGTGGCCAAGCTGGTCGGGGTCCAGGCGCCCAAGCCGCGCGGCGTCGTGATCCTCGGTGCGCAACCTCTGGCGCGCCTGATCGGAGGCCTGCTGCGCTCGTTCGACCGCAAGGTGCAGTTCATCGACTCGAACCCGCAGCACTGCTCGCGCGCCGAGGCGGAAGGCTTCCGGGTGCTCTACGGCAGCGCCTTCGACGACAACCTGCTGCTGCGCGCCCGCTTCGAGGACGTCGAATGGGCGATCAGCCTGACTCCGAACTCGGAGGTCAACTTCACCTTCGCCCGCCGGGTCAAGCGCGAGTTCAGGGTCCGCCACGCGTGGGTGGCCCTCGACAAGAGCAGTCGCGCCCTGCCGAAGGGCGCTCTGGCCCGCTCCGGCATCGAGGTCCTCTTCGCCGAGCCGCGCAACCTCGCGTTCTGGTCGACGAAGATCGAGCGCGAGGCGGCCGAGGTGTCGTGGTGGCAGGCGGAGTCGGCGACGGACCACGACTGGGAGGCACTCACCTCCTCGCCGCACTACCGCTCGTTCCTGCCGCTGCTGGTGGTGCGCAAGGGCAAGCTGCAGACCCCGGTCGCCGAGCTCAGGACGCCCGAGAAGGGTGAGATCTGGGCGCTGCTGGTCGCCGCCGAGCACGAGGCAGAGCTGGCCGAGAACATGGCCCGCTTCGGCTGGGTGCGGGTGCCGCCGCCGACCGACGAGGCGCCCGAGGCGCGCGACGTCGCCGGTCTGCCGGAGGGCGCCCCGGCCGCGGCGAGCTGAGCCGCGCGCCGTCCGTTCTCAGCGCGGAGCGAGGTCGCGGATGGCCTGGCGGAAGTCGCCGCTGTCGCCGGGGTGCAGCAGGGCGAGCGCCGGGGTGTGCACGCCGGCCTCGACATACTCGGCCACCCGCTCGCGGCATCTCTCGGGAGGCCCGTTGACGATCAGGTCGTCGACCACCGACTCCGGGATGGCCTCGAGCGCCGCCTTGCGGTCGCCGGCCTGCCAGTGGCTCCACATGCCTTCGAGCTCGGATCCGCGCCCGAGCCATTTGTGGAACTCGGCGTAGACCGGCACGTTGAGGTATGCGGCGGCGGCGCGCCGGCCGATCGTCAACGCGAGCTCGCGGTCGGAGGTCGGGACGACGAAGATGCGCGCCGCGATCTCCTTGCCCTCGCCGCCGGCGTGCACGTGCGGCACCACCGTGCGCACGTCCTCGGGAGAGAGCCAGTTGAGGATCGCCCCGTCGCCCTCGCGGCCGGCGAGGCGGAGCATTCCCTCGCGCAGGGCGGCGACCAGGATCCTCGGCGGCTGCTCGACCTTGCGCCCGAGCCGGAAGCCCCGCACCGAGAAGGTCTCGAACTCCTCGTCGATCTTCTCACCGGCGAGGGCGCGGCGCAGGAAGCGCACGGTGTCGCGCACCCGGTACCAGGGCTTCTCGAACGGTGTGTCGTTCCAGTTCTGCACGATGACGTTGCTCGACGAGCCGATGCCCATGACGAAGCGCCCGGGCGCCGCCTCGGCGAGCGAGGCGACGCTCATCGCCAGCAGCGCCGGTCCGCGGGTGTAGGCGGGGATGATCGCGACTCCGAGCCGCGCCTGCGGCGTCCAGGCGGCAGCGAGGGCGAGCGGAGTGAAGCCGTCGGTGCCCATCGCCTCGGACGACCAGAAGTCGGTGTAGCCGAGGTCGACCATCTCCTCGAGGATCTCGCGGTGCTGGTGCAGCGGCACTTCGAAGGGGAGGGACATTCCGTAGCGGCTCATCTGCATCTCCTTGCCGTGCCCCCGGGGCGGGCGGCGCTCAGTCGAGGTCGAATCTGGGGATCGGGACGTCGGGGAGCTCGAGCAGCGCCTGCTGATCCGGCCGCAGGTCGCGGGCTCCGCGGATGTAGACGTGCTCGATCTCTTTGGCGGTGCGGGTCGTGTTCCAGTGCAGCAGCACCCGGATGCACTGCGACAGGGCGCCGGGCACCTCCATCTCGTGGCCGCAGATCAGGGCGACGTCGAGCCAGCCCAGCTTGCGCGCGGCGAGCGCCGGGAACTCGGCGTCGAGGTCTCGGGTGGTGGTGAAGTAGGCGCTGGCGACGTCGTCGGGAACGATGCCGTTGCGTTCGATCAGGTACCAGAGCAGCTCACCGGTGGCGAGCAGGATCGCCGAGCGGCTGTTCTCCTCGACCGTCGTGGCGCCGCGCACGCCGCGACACTGCACGATGCGGCGCGGCGTCTCGACCGGCATCGACGGAGTCGGCGCCGCCGGGTCGGCGGGGCTGGGCTTGGCTTGGCGTTCGGGGCACATCGCTTCGGGCCGGCAAGCTATCAGCACCGTCGCTTCGCCCCGGGATCGCGGCGGCCCCGGAAACAGACGCACTTGGCGTCTCGTAGGATGGTCGCGTCGACACGGCGTACGACCAATGGAGTGACGGATGAAGCGACGGATCGGAGGGTGCCTCTACCTCCTGCTCACCGGGGGCTTCCTGCTGGTGATCGGCGGCTGGTTCGCGCTCGCCGAGCTGGGCGCGGCGGTGCCCGGGATCGACCAGGCCTGGCCCGTGTTCCCGATCTTCGGCGGCGTCTGCTTCCTGCTCGGCTGGGTGCTGAACCGCCGCGCCTACGGCCTGGTGCTTCCCGGCTCGGCAGCCCTGATGGTGGGGCTCTTCTTCTTCCCCTTCGCACTCGGATGGATCTCCTGGGATCGCATGGAGGTGCTCTGGCCGGTGTTCCCGCTGATCGGCGGCCTCGCCTTCGTCGCCATGTGGCTGGCGGCGTTCGCCCGCCACACCGGCCTGCTGGTGCCGGCGTTCCTCGGCGTCGGCACCGGGATCGTCGGCCTGGCGATGACGTCGACGCCGCTGGGTGCGGTGGTCGAGCGGGTCGGCTGGCCGGTCGCCTTCCTGGCCGTCGGCGCCACATTGATCCTGCTGCCGCTCTTCCTGCTCCTCGGAGCCCTGGTGCGGCGTATCGCCACCTGACGGCGGATCCGGCGCGACGGGCTGACCACGGTGCCTGGCACCTTCGTGCATCTCGGCGTGCAGCTGGGCGGCGCCGGTCTCGCCGCGCGCGGTCGGCTCGGGCGCGACGCAGCCTGCTGGACGGTGCTCGGCTGCCTGGTGCCGGACCTGCCCTGGATCGCACAGCGCGCCCTGCGTCCGCTGCTGCTCGGCCGGGTGGACGGCGAGCTCTTCTACTCGCTGCGGCTGCACGCCGTGGTGCAGAGCTCGCTGCTCTTCTCGCTGGTGCTGGCGACGGCGCTGGCCCTCCTGTGGGCGCGGCCGGGGAGGGCCTGGCAGTGGATCGCCGTCGGCTGCCTCGGCCATCTGCTGCTCGACGCACTGCAGATCAAGTGGGCCAACGGCGTGGTGCTGGCGGCGCCGATCAGCTGGCGCACCCTGCGCTTCGACCTGTTCTGGCCGGAGAGCCCCTGGAGCCTGCTGCCGACCCTCTTCGGGGTCGCGGTCTGGCTCTACTGGATGATTCGGCTCTGGCGGCGGGGCGGCCCCGGGCTGGAGCTCGCGCGGGGCGCTGCGCGGCGGCGCAGGCTCGGCGTCGGTCTGGTGCTGCTGGTCGTCTGGTCGCTGGGCCCGTTGGCCTTCCTCGGTGCGGCCCAGCGCGACGGGGTGCACTACGTCGAGGTGCTGCGGCAGACCGAGCGGCGCCCCGGACGCACGGTCGAGATCGCCAGGGCTGCCTACGGCGTCGATGCCGAGGGCCCCTGGGTCCGCACGATGACCGAGGAGGTGCTGAGGGTGCCCGGGCTGGAACGCTGGCCGGGGCTGCTCGATCCGGGCGTCGCGGCGCGCAGCCGGCTGTCGCTGCGCGGGCGCTTCGTCGACGCGGCGACGCTGGAGCCCCTCGCGGCGCGCCGGCACCCTGTCGGTGTGCGCGCCGGCTGGTCGCTGGCGGGCGTGCTGGCCGCGTCTTCACTGCTCGTCCTCGCGGTGCTGAGGAGCCCATCGGTTAGATTGCCGCCGCGGCAAGCGTTGGCATCGACGGACCAGCGGAATGCGCGGCGGCCCGGCGCCGTAGGAGACGGCGGAAGACCCACGACGGCGTCGGCGCGCGGTGGCGCCGCGGAGGAGAAGAGGATTTGACAGCAGCAGGAGACGCAGCGCTGGTGCTCGAGGGAGTGACCAAGCGCTTCGGCAAGCAGACCGCCGTCGACGGGATCTCGATGCGGGTCCCCAGCGGCTCGATCTGGGGCTTCCTGGGGCCGAACGGTGCCGGCAAGACCACCACCATCCGGATGGTGATGAGCATCATCTACCCCGATGAGGGGGAGATCAGGATCCTCGGCAAGAGCAACGCCGAGTCGATCAAGGACCGCCTCGGCTATCTGCCGGAGGAGAAGGGCCTCTACAAGAAGATGACCGCCGGCGAGATCGTCGCCTACTTCGGCCGGCTCAAGGGCATGGCGGCCGGCGACGCCAAGCGGCGGGCGCGCGAGCTGCTCGAGCAGTACGGCCTCGGCGACGCCGTCGACAAGAAGTGCGAGGCGCTCTCCAAGGGCATGGGGCAGAAGGTGCAGATCCTCGGCACCGTGATCCACGACCCCGACCTGGTGATCCTCGACGAGCCGTTCTCCGGGCTCGATCCGGTCAACGCCGAGGTGATGAAGGACCTCATCCTGCAGATGAAGCGGGACGGTCGCACGGTGATCTTCTCGACCCACATCATGCTGCAGGCCGAGCAGCTGTGCGACGGGCTGACCCTGATCAACCACGGTAGGAAGGTGCTCGACGGCACCATGGCCGAGGTGCGTGGCTCCGAGGAGCGCGGCATCCTGCTCGACTACGACGGCGACAGCCAGAAGCTGCACAGCCTCGACGGGATCGAGCGCATCAACGACTCGGGCAAGCAGGCCGAGATCTTCCCGGCGTCCGGGGTCGATCCCCAGCACCTTCTGCAGCAGATCGTGCAGCGGGTGCACGTGCGGCGCTTCGACCTGCGCGAGCCTTCGCTGCACGAGATCTTCGTGCGCGCGGTAGGTGGCCGTGCCGACGGCGTCGCGGTGCGCGGGGTGCAGGGTCAGGCAGTCCTGGTCGCCGAGTCCGGAGATTCCCCCGATGCGTGACAAGACACTGCTCGTCGCCCAGCGCGAGCTGGTCGAGAACATCCGCACCAAGGCCTTCTGGATCGGTATCCTGCTCTTCCCGGTGCTGATCGTCGTGATGATGGTCGCACCGACGCTGCTCGAACGCGCCAAGTCGGCGCGCCAGTACGCGGTGGTCGACGAGTCGGGCTGGCTGCTCGAGCAGATCGATCAGCGTGCCGCCCTGCCCGACCTGGAGAAGGTCTTCGCCCAGGCGCTCGAGCGCAAACGCGCCGGCAGCTCGCGCTTCGACGAGTTGCCCGAGGCGCTGCGCCAGGCCACCGGACAGATCGAGGCGGGTCTGGCGATGGTCGAGGAGCAGGCCGGCGGCGACTGGGACGAGAGTGAACGGGCCGAGGCCGAGTCGACGATCATCGAGGGTTTTGCCTCGGTGGTCGCGGGGTTCGCCGGAACCCAGGGAGGCCAGCTGCGCGAGATGCTGCCGCCGGAGGCGATCGCGCCGCTCGAGCAGCTGCGCGAGGAGATCCGTCGTTGGTGGCTCGAGCTGCCGGCCGAGGAGGCCGTGGAGTACGGCTCCGGAGTCTCCAAGAGCCGCTACGTGCGGGTCGAGGTGCCCGGCGAGGGCGAGGAACAGATCGCCGAGCTGAACCGGCGGGTGCGCGAGGGCGAGCTGTTCGCGTACATCGTCATCGGCGAGGACCCGATCAACGGCGAAGGCGACAGCCGCTACGTCTCCTCGAACCTGACCGACGACGATCTGCAGGTCTGGTTCTCGCGCCTCGCCAGCGACGTGCTGCGCGCCGAGCGGCTCGAGGAGAAGCAGATCGACGCCCAGACCGCCGACTGGATCCAGGCGCCGTTCGACATGCGGCAGGCCAAGTTGGGCACCAGCGGCGAGGAGGAGGACGTCGCGACCCAGGACCGTGTGCGCCAGTGGGCGCCGGTGGCCTTCGTCTATCTGCTCTGGATCTCGGTCTTCACCGTCGCCCAGATGCTGCTCACCAACACGGTGGAGGAGAAGTCGAACAAGCTGATGGAGGTGCTGCTCTCCTCGGTCTCGCCGCTGCAGCTGATGATGGGCAAGATCGTCGGCATCGCCGCCACCGGCCTGGCGATGCTCGGATCGTGGGCGGTCTTCTTCTACCTGGCGACGAAGTTCGTGCCGCGCTTGACCGGAATCGACTCGAGCCTCGATCTGTCGATCATCGTCACCGACCCGAAGTACATGGCGTCCTTCTTCGTCTACTTCCTGCTCGGCTACCTCTTCTACGCCGCCCTGCTGGTCGGCATCGGCTCGGTCTGCGACTCACTCAAGGAGGCGCAGAATCTGATGACCCCGATCATGCTGCTGCTCTTCGTGCCGCTGGCGTCGATGGTGCCGATCGGCCAGGACCCGAACGGGCTGCTGGCGCGGGTCATGTCGTACATCCCGCCGTTCACGCCCTTCGTGATGATGAACCGCGCCGCCGGCCCGCCGTCGACGCTGGAGTACGTGCTGACCAGCGCGCTGCTGCTGGCTTCGGTGGGGGTGGTCATGTGGGCCGCCGCCAAGGTGTTCCGCATCGGTGTGCTGATGACCGGCAAACCGCCCAAGTTGCGGGAGATCCTGCGCTGGATCCGGGCGCCGATCGGGGTGGTGCCGGAGCGGCGTGCCGAACAGATGCGCTGATCCGGGCAGAGAGCGGCAGACGGTCCCGGCCGGGGCCTGAGATAGGATGAAGGGGAACGGAGACGGAGCCGTCGGCCGCACCCTGCGCGCTCACGGAACCCGCGGCGCCGCTTCGCGCAGCGCCCACCCGAGCCTCCAGTCGCCGCTCGATGGCGGCTGCGCAGACCAGTTCCCCGCGCTTTCAGGCACGCGGCCCGGAGCCCCACATGCCGCCTTCCGCAGCACCCGACGTGAGCACCGCCACCCGGCCCCTCTCCAAGGTGGTCACGCCCGAGAAGCCCCGCTTCTGGCCGACTCTCAAGCAGCGCGCCAAAGAAGCGGTCAAATGGCCGTTCTACAAGCTCTACGAGCGCCGCCTGATGGCCGAGGTGGCGAGCTGGAACCTGCCGCGTCACATCGGCATCATCATGGACGGCAACCGCCGTTTCGCCCGCCAGCTCGGTCTCAGCCACGTCTCGCAGGGCCACCTGCGCGGCGCCCAGAAGCTGTGGGACGTGCTGTCGTGGTGTTACGAGGCGGGAGTGCCGGTGGTCACCGTGTGGAGCTTCTCGATCGACAATTTCGGCCGCGACACCTCGGAGGTCGAGGCGCTGCTGCAGCTCTTCGAGGAGAAGACGCGCGAGCTCGCCGAGCACGAGGAGGTGCACGGCAAGCAGGTTCGGGTGCGCTACTTGGGCGAGATCGCCCAGCTGCCCGAGAGCCTCCAGCACGCCATCCAGGTCGCCGAGGAGAAGACCCGCGGCTACGACCGATTCCAGCTCAACATCGCGATGGCGTATGGCGGCCGGCGTGAGATCACCGAGGCCTTCCGCGGCTACTTCCGCACCCAGAAGGCGCGCGGGATGTCCTTCGACGAGGCGATCGACAGCCTCGACGAGAAGGCGATCGAGCCGTTCCTGTACACCAGCGGCCAGCCCGAGCCCGACCTCATCCTGCGCACCAGCGGCGAGATCCGACTCGGCGGCTTCCTGCTCTGGCAGAGCGCCTACTCCGAGTACTACTTCTGCGACACCAACTGGCCGGCGTTGCGCAAGATCGACCTGTTGCGAGCCCTGAGAGCCTACGCGCAGCGGCAGCGGCGTCTGGGCAGGTGAGAGCGCGGCTCGATCGGCGAGCACGGTCGTGGGCGCCGGGAATGTGACCTCGAGCCTCCGGCGGGTACTGTCTCCTCGAGATGTCGAGGAGAGGGTCAGAACAGGCGAGCGCGGCCGCCGAGGCGGAGCTCGAGGCGGCGATCGCCGAGCTGTCGCCAAGGCTGCTGCGCTACGCCGCGGCGCTCTGCGGTGACTGGCCGACCGCCGAGGACGCGGCGCAGGACGCGTTGGCGGCTCTCGTCCGTCGCTGGCTGCGCCACGGTCCGCCGGACGATCCGCTGGCCTTCACCTTCGCGGTGACGCGCCGGCGGGCGGTGCGGGCGAGTGTTCGCCGCCGCCTGCTCGATCCACTCGAACGCGTCCTGGGTCGGCCTGGCGAGCTTCCCGACCCGGAGCGAACCGCTGCGGCCACGCAGCGCGTGAGTCTGGCGGCCGCGGCGTTGGCCGAACAGCCACGGCGGCTGCGCGCGACGTTGGCGATGCACGTCGGCGGCCTCTCTGTGCGCGAGATCGCGCGGCTCGAGAGGTGCTCCGAGTCGGCGGTGAAGATGCGCCTGCTGCGCGCCCGTCGTGCGCTGCGCGAGAGCCTGGAGCGGCGCGGCGCCATGGCGGTCGACGAGGAGCGCCCGGGCAGCGGCCTGGGGGCCGGGCTGGGAGTCGTCGTGGAGGGTCGTGGGCGATGAACAGACATTGTGAGGCGTGGGATCGGCGTCGGCCCTCGGAGTCGGAGGAGGCGGTCGATCGCTGGCTGGCGGAGTCGCTACGGCCCGCTGCCGAGCAGGTCGAACGGGTGCGTCGCGGCGCGCTTGCCGAGGGCGCGGGCACGCCCCGGTGCAGAGCCGGCGCCATCCGCTGGTGGGTCGCTCCGGCCGCCGCGCTGCTCGCTTCGCTCGCGCTGTGGGCGCTCCTGCCCATCGGCAAGACCGCAGAAGAGCAACGTCGGGGCTCGGCGGCAGCCAGGCGCCTCCCGGTGGTGGTGACCGGTGATGGCGAGCTGGGCTGGCGGATCGCCAACGTGGCGACGGACGACGGAACCGCTTCGACCGGCGCGCCGCCGCGATTCCTGCTGGTCGCCGCTCGTCAGCGCACGGCCGGCCCCGACGCCAGCGAGCTGAGCTCGAAAGGAGACTGAGATGTCGAAGAACGAGGAGTTCGGAGCACTCGCGGCGGCGCCGCGACGGGCGGTCAGGCTGGCTCTGTCAGCGTTGCTGCTGTCGGCTGCGACGGCGGCCGCCGCAGCGTCGCCGATCACCCTCGAGCTGGTCGATGCGCCGGCAGACGAAGTGCTGTCGGCGCTCGCGGCGGTGCTCGACGCCGAGCTCGAGATGCCTCCCCACGGCGACCGCGATGTCACCGTGACCCTGCACGGCGTGCAGGCGACCACGGCGCTGCAGGTCGTGTGCGAGTCGATCGGATGTGACTGGACGCTGGGTGGCGGCCGGCTGTCGATCGCATGGCAGGAGCGGGGAGGCTCAGCACCCTCAGTGCAGTCGGCGGAGACCGGCGCGGCGGCGTTGCAGGACGAGCCACGGTTCGGCGAAGAGCTGGACCTCAGCCTGCGGGATGCTCGCCTCGGAGAGGTGCTCGCTGGTTTCGCCAAGGTGACCGGGGTGCCGGTCGACGTCGCTGCCGAGCTCGAGAACGCGACGGTCACCGTCGAGCTGCGCCAGGTGCCCGCATGGAAGGCCCTGGAGCAGATCTGCCGGGTCAACGGCTGCCGGCTCGAGCTGCTCGACGCGGCGAAGCGGCTGCGCGTCAGTCCTCGTTGAGCTCAAGGGCGGAGCGATGCCGCACGCCTTCGAGCACCGACCCCTCGGGCAGGAACAGGTAGATCAGGGTCGCCGAGGAGGCGCCCGGTGTCGCCTGCGGGCCGGCCTCGCCGAGATCCGGCACGCGCACGGTCAGGCCCTGGCCGTCGTCGCTCCCCAGCAGCGACACCGACGGCATGCGCTCGAGAGCCTGCGGCTGTGCGCGCCGGGTGAGGCGGGCGTGGGCGCCGTCTGCCGACTGGGCGCCGCCGGGGAAGTGACCCTCGAGAGCCAGCTCGTCGCCCGGCCGCAAAGACAGCCGGAGCAGCGCCCACTGGCCGGGCAGGGTGAAACGCAGGCCCGCCGCGCCCCGCATGGAGTCGTCGGGCAGCACCGCTTCCCTCGCCAGCTCGGCGCCGTCGAGCGGTAGCCCTGCGGTCGTGCCCTCGACCGCCAGCAGGCGCAGCACCGGTCCTTCGCGCCAGCGCCCCGGTCGCAGCCGCCAGACCTCTGGCAGCTCGTCGAAGAGCCGCTGGTAGGTCGCCGACATCTCGACGTGGTGTCCCTCGAGCTCGGCGTCCTCGCGCACGAAGCGGGTGTAAGCGCTCGACGACGCCAGCAGGTAGTCGTACTCGCCAGCGAGCAGTTCCTCGAGCGGTCGCCTGGCGAGGAAGCGGCTGTTGCTGCTGCGCACGCCCCAGCTCTCGGCCAGGTGCAGGCGCGGCGTGTACGACTCCTTGAGCAGGTGCACTCCCGGCGGCAGCTGGGCGGCGAGGCGCGCCGTCGCCAGCTCGCGGGTGCTCGGCCGCGCCAGGGCGAGGCTCTGGCGCACCGTCTCGGCGACGGGGACCGCGAACAGCGCCAGCAGCACCAGGGCGACCAGGACGACCCGGGCCGGCGTACCGCGGAAGAGTGCGACCCGCTGGCTGGCCGCCACCAGGCGCGCCAGCACGACGAAGGCGCCCAGAGCCACCAGGGCGCAGAGCGCCGGCATCACCGGCGCCAGGTTGCGCTTGACCACCATGCTCATCGCGGCGAGCAGCGCCAGGTACGCCACCGGGAACGGCAGCGCCCAGAGCAGACGCGTCCTGGTGGGCGTCGGACGCCGCAGCAGCAGCGCTAGTCCGCAGGCTGCCGTGACGAGGAGCGGCCAGCCGAAGCTCTCGCCGAGGCGCTCGAGGTAGTAGACGGCGTTGCTGTCGGGCTGCACGCCGAGCCAGCCGCCGCCGCCGTACTGACGCAGTCCGAAGAGCATGCCGCGCGGCGACAGCAGGGCGTGCGCGGGGTCGACGAAGAAGGTCGGCGACACCGCGAGGAAGACCGCCAGCGAGGTGGCTCCGGCCAGGGGAAGGGCGAGCAGGCCCCGAGCGCCGGCCAGCGAGCTCCTGCCGCTGGATCGAGGGCCGATCCGATGGCTGAGCCAGACGCCGATCAACGCCAGGGCGACGACGCCGGCCGGGTACTTGGCGCCGGCGGCGAGCCCGGCGGCGGCGCCGGCGGCGGACGCCACGGCCCAGGTCTCGCATTCGTACCAGCGCATCGCCAGAGCCAGGGCGCAGGCGGCGAAGCAGGCCGAGGGCCAGTCCGAGATCACCAGGTGGGCGCCCTCGTTCACCAGCGGCGAGAAGATCCAGGCCGCGCCGGCCAGCAGGCCGACCAGCGGGCCGCCGAGCTGGCCACCGAGCCACGCCACCGGCAGCACCGCGAAGGCTCCCAGGAGCGCCACCAGCAGGCGCAGCGCCAGGCGGTCGCGGGCGAAGCGCAGATCGGGTCCGGCGTCCGCGACGAGCGGGTTCGCGGCGGCCGGCAGGCGTTGGTCGACCAGGGCGCGGGCGAGGCGGCTCGACAGCGGCTCGACGAGGTCGGAGATCCACAGGGCCATGGCGCCGCTGTTGTAGAGCAGATGGGGATAGACGAAGCTGCCGCGCACCCACTGACCGGCGTCGATCTGCTGCGCGTGGTGCAGGTAGGTTCCCTCGTCGAGGTAGGACTGTTCGACCAGCTCGTGGGTGACCCCCGAGAGCCGCAGGGTGAGGGCCAGCAGCAGGAGTCCCGCGGCGCCCAGGGTGCGGGCCCGGCGGCGGCGCCAGCCGGCGGCGAGCAGCCGCAGCAGCGACCCGCCGCCAAGGGCCATGAGCGCTGCGAGAGCGATACGCCCTGGCCCGAGGAGCGGCGTGGCGCGCGCCACGTGCACCACCCAGAGCGTCGCCAGGGTGAGTGCGGCGCCGGCGGTGGCGAGGTGCAGTGGATGGCGCCACGCGGCGTCGCCCCCCGAGGTCGGTGGCGTCGCCGTGCCTGGCGACGTCGACGCGCGGTCGCGCCGTGCGGCGCCGAGAGGGGTCAGGTCGGACACGGTCGGGCAGACTATCGAAGCGATCTGGCACCATGCGCCTGTCCGCGCTCAGGAGGCCCCGCGACATGTCATCCAACGGAGCAGCGGCGAGCACAGGCGCGAAGAGTGTGGCGTGGCCGGGCGTCCTCGCGGTCGCCGCGGCGGCGAGCGCAGTCAGGCTGCTGTTCGCTGGACGCTACGGCTTCCATCGCGACGAGCTCTACTACGTCACCGGCGGCTGGCGGCTCGACCCGGGCTACGTCGACCACCCGCTGCTGCTGCCCTGGCTCGCCGGCGCCACCGAGCGCCTCTTCGGGCCGTCGCTGCACGCTCTGCGCCTGTGGCCGATCGCCGCCGGCGCCGCGTCGATCGTTCTCGCGGCGCTGATCGCCGCCGAGCTCGGCGGAGCCGCCCGGGCCCAGCGACTGGCTGCCCTGGCCACCGCCCTCTGTCCCTTCTTCTTCATCGCCCACCAGGTCTTCCAGACCAACTTCGCCGACCAGCTGGTGTGGACGGCAGCGCTGGTGGTGCTGCTGCGCGGCGTCCGCCGTGCTCCCGCGGACGCCCCGTTGCCGGCGCGTACCTGGCTCGGTTTCGGCGGCCTGGCCGCGGTGGGCTTCCTCGCCAAGTACACCGTCGGTGCGCTGGGGGTCGCCCTGGTGATCGCTCTGGCGCTGCGACGGCGCAGGGAGTTCCGCAACCCCTTCCTCTACCTGGGCGGGGCGCTGGCGCTGCTCGGCCTGTTGCCGGGGGCCGCCTGGCAGCTGGCGCACGGACTGCCGTTCCTGGAGTTCGCCGCCGCCAAGGAGGACTGGATGCCGTGGGCGTCGCTCGCGGTGCAGGTCCTGATGGTCGGTCCGGCGACGGTGCCGCTCGTCGTCGCCGGCGCCCTGCTGTTGCTGCGCCGCAGGGACACCGGCCTGGTGGGGTGGGTGGCACTGCTCGCGATGGGCCTCTTCCTGGCCGTTCTCGCCAAGCCCTACTACGCGAACGCCGTCTGGGTGCCGCTCTTCGGCGCCGGCGGTGTGGCGCTGGGGAGGTCTCGGAGGCGCTGGCCGGAGGCCCTGCTGCTGGGCAACCTGGCGATCCTGCCGCTGCTCTTTCCGCTCCTGCCGGTCGAGCGCTACGCCCGCCTGCCCGATCCGATCGGCGAGCTGGCGGAGACGGTGGGCTGGCCCGAGCTCGTCGACCAGGTGGACGAAGCGCTGGCCGAGCTGCCGGCCGGGGAAGATGTCGATCTGGTCGTGCTGACCGCGAACTACGGCGAGGCGGCCGCGCTCGAGCTCCTCGGTCGTCGCCTCGAGGCCGATGCGCCACTGCGTCGGGCGGTCGTGATCAGCGGCCACAACAGCTACGCCTTCTGGATCGAGGAGTCGCTGCAGGGGCGCAGCCTCGATCGCCTGGTCCTGGTCGGCTATCCGGTCGAATGGGTGGGGCGGTGGTACGAGGAGGCGATCGAGCTGGCGACGATCGGCAACCCCTGGGGGATCGACAACGAGGAGCGCGGCGCTGCGGTGGTGCTCGGGCGCCTCCCTCGGCTGTCGCGCGAAGAGCTGATCCGGGCCTGGACGCACTACAACTGAGCAGCTGCCTGGTCGGTAGCGTTCTTGACCTGCCGCGGGCTCGGAGCCGACAGCGGCGCCCAGCAGAGGTCTGGGACACCTCCGGCTCGCCGCCGCCTCCCGGTGGTGCAAACCTTGCTCTTCGGCCGTCCGGTACCTCTGCGCATGGTCATCCCCAGACCCAAGGTTCGGCCGCCGTCGTCGACGTGGAGTCGCCCCGCCACTCGATGCAGCCCGGAGATCGCGTCCCGCGGGCGATCGAGGACGACGAGAACTTCGCCCGCACCCTGCTCGATCTGGGCCCGCGGGCACGGATTCCGGGGTGTCGTGACGGTCCGCGGCGACGATTCCCTGCGCACGGCGCGGGAGGTGGGGCCGGATGCCATCACCCTCGACCAGGGCCTGCTCGAGTCCGGACTGCCAGAGCCGAAGCGCAAGATCCTGCGCAGCCTGGCGCACGGCGATCCGACCCTGCTGGGCAAGAAGGTGCTGGTCGTCGACGACGAGGTGCGCAACATCCTCGCGATCACCGCGCTGCTCGAACAGCGCGGGGTCGAAGTGGTGTCCGCGGAGAAGGGCCGCCGGGCTCTCGAGCGGTGCTACGAGCGGCCGGACGTGGATGCCGTCCTGATCGACATCATGATGCCCGAGATGCACGGCCACGAGGCGACCCGCGAGATCCACCGGCGCCCGGGGGGGAGCCGAGTTGCCGGCGACCGCGCTGACCGCGAAGGCGATGGAGGGCGATCGCGAGAAGCGCATCGAGGCCGAGAGCCTCGGACTACGTGACCAAGCCGGTCGAGCCCGAACAGCTGGGCGGAGGAGAAGCTCGACGAGCTCGAGCCGGGCCTGCTGCTCGAGGCCGTGAGCCGTCGCCACGGCTACGACTTCCGCAACTACCCCGGTGCGTCGCTGCAACGACGAATCCGTCGCGCCATGCAGCTCGAGCGGGTGCAGACGATCTCGGCGCTCGAGGCGCGGGTGCTGCGCGATCTGGAGGCGTTGCGACGCTTCGTCTCGTGCCTGCCGGTGAACGTCATCGAGCTGTTCCGCGATCCGCTGCTCTAGCGGATGATGCGCCGCGAAGTGCTGTCTTCTCTCTCGCACTACCCGTTCCTGCGTGTGTGGTGCGCCGGCTTTTCGACCGGCCAGGAGGCCTACTCACTGGCCATCGTGCTGGTGGAGGAGGGACTGCTCGAACGCAGCCGCATCTGGGGCGCCGAGTTCGTCGGAGTGCTCTTGACCGCTGCCAGTCGCGACGGTGCCTCGGGGCTGCGGCTGATCGCCCGTCGTCGTGGGCGCGGCATCGTGCAGGACCCGAAGAGGCGGGTCGGTTCGGTCGCCTGGCGACCGGCGCGGCTATGATCGCAGTCCAGTCGACCTCGATCTGAAGGAGCAACGCCGTCCGGGGGCTGATCCGGCCGCCGGATGCAGAGGAGCCACGAGCCTATGGAGCGCCTCTCCGCCTCGTCGTGCGCCGCACGGTTCGCGCTGCCGCTCGTCGTCGCCCTCGCCCCCGGTGCTGCGGTGGCAGGCCAGGCGCCCGGAGCACAGCCGGCCTCCGACCGCCAGGTCACCTACACCGAGGAGCGCGAGCCGTGCGCCGAGTACGACCCGCAGCGTTTGGCGCTGTTCGGCGACCTGCACGTGCACACCAGCTTCTCGTTCGATGCGGCGGCGATCAGCATCGGCGCCACCCCCGAGGACGCCAACCGCTTCGCGCGCGGAGAGGCGATCGACTTCTGGCCGCTCGAAGGTGGCGAGCCGGTCGGCGAGATCCGCATCGACAGGCCGCTCGACTTCCTGGCGGTGACCGACCACGGCGAGTTCCTCGGCGAGCGCAGGCTCTGTCGGGAGGAGGGATCGCCGAGCTACGACTCGCCGTTCTGTCGCGGCACCCGGGTCAGCGAGCGCCAGGGCATGGTGATGCTCGGACAGGTGGCGACCACCGAGAATCCGCGACGCCTGGCCGAGGTCTGCGGAGAGGACGGCGCGCTCTGCCGCGAGTACGCCCGCGCTCCCTGGCAGCGTCTCGCCGCCGCCGCCGAGCAGGCCTACGACAAGAGCTCGAAGTGCTCCTTCACCAGCTTCGTCGGCTACGAGTACACCGGAACTCCCGGTGGATCGAACTACCACCGCAACGTGATCTTCCGCAACGCCAACGTGCCGGAGCTGCCGGTCTCCTACATCGACGCTCCCTACGACAGCCTGCTGTGGCAGAAGCTCGACGCCGCCTGTAGCGCCGAGCAGGGCTGCGAGTACCTGACGATCCCGCACAACTCGAATCTGGCCAACGGGCGCATGGCTCCGTACATGCGGCTCGAACGCAGTCTCGACAGCCGTCGCGCCTACGCCGCCAAGCGCCTCGAGCGCGAACCCATCCTCGAAGTGTTCCAGCACAAGGGATCGTCGGAGTGCATCAACGGCCTCTCCAGCGTTCTCGGAGCGCCGGACGAGCTGTGCAACGTCGAGGCGGTGCGGGAGATCGGCCGCGAGGAGACCTACGCGACCACCGCTCCCGCCGGCGGCTCTGGCGCCGCTGCAGCCGCGCACGACGGCGCGGCGTCGCTGCCGGGGCTGGTCTCCGTGAACGAGGTCACCGGCGAGTGCGGCGACGAGGTGGGCGGCGGCGGCATGCTCGGCGGTGGCTGCGTGCACCCGACCGACTACCTGCGGTCCGGCCTCCTGGTGGGCCTGCGGGAAGAGGTCGAGATCGGGCTCAACCCGGTGAAGCTCGGGGTCATCGCCTCGACCGACACCCACGCCGCCACGCCGGGGGCCGCCGTCGAGTCCGACTGGCGCGGTCACGTCTCCGTCGAGTCGACGCCGGCAGAGCGCCTCCAGCCCGGCCTGCTGACCAGCGGCATCGACGGCAACCCCGGCGGGCTGGCCGGCGTCTGGGCGGTCGAGAACTCGCGCGATGCGATCTTCGAGGCGATGTTGCGGCGCGAGGTCTTCGGTACCTCCGGCCCACGCATCGTGCCGCGCTTCTTCGCCGGCTGGGGCTATCCCGACGATCTCTGCGCCAGCGCCGACCTGGTGGCCACCGGCTACGCCTCGGGGGTGCCGATGGGGGGTGACCTCGGTGCCGCCCCCGCTCCGCGCGCCAAGCCGACGTTCGTCGCTTCGGCGCTGCGTGATCCCACCGCGGTCGGCGCGCCGCTGCGCGAGCTGCAGTTGATCAAGGGATGGGTCGACGCCTCGGGAGGACTGCACAACGAGGTCAGGACGGTGGCTCGCGCCGAGCCGGAGGGTGGCAGCGCCGATCTCTGCGCGGTGGTGCGCGACGAGAGCTTCGATCCGGCGGTTCCGAGCTACTACTACCTGCGCGTGGTGCAGGTCCCGACCGCCCGCTGGCACGTCCACGACTGCGACCGTCTGCCCGCCGCAGAGCGCCCCGCGGTGTGCACCGACGGCTCCTACCCGGAGAGCGTGCACGAGATGGCCTGGACCTCGCCGATCTGGTACCGGCCGGTCGGCGAGGGGGGCGGCTCCCGGTGAGGCGGTTGCCTCAGCACGAGCGGCAGGTGCGAAAGGAGGTCGAGATGCCCGGTGTAAGACGTTTCCTCGATCGTTCGGTGGCTCGTGCGGGGGCCGTCTTCGCGGTCGCCGGCCTGCTCGGGTCCGCGGCGCCGCCTCCGGTGACCGCCGAGACGATCGTGCAGCGATTCGCACCAGGAGAGCAGCCGCCGTCAGGAACACAGCTCGCGCCGCCGGTGAGCGCCATCACCCAGCGCACCAACCTCCCCAGCTCCTTCTACGTGATCCCTTGGTTCACCGTCGACCTCGACGATCCCGGGGCGACGACCACCCTGTTCGCGATCCGCAACGAGCAGGAGGCCGACAACGAGGTGACCGTCGAGTACTACGACCCGTCGTTCGGCTCGCTCGGCGACGAGTTCGTGGTGCTCGGTGGCATGCAGGTGCTGACCCGCAACGTGCGCGACGCCGGTCTCGCCGAGAGTGGGGTGGTGAGCGGCTTCATCCGCATCCTGGCAGACGCTCCCGTCACCGTCGACACCTTCCAGATCACGCCTTCCGAGGCCTTCGCCAGTGGCGGCGTGCCGGTGGACGTCTCGGGAGGAGGCCTGTGCACCAGCTGGCGCTCGCGGTTCCTGCTCGGCGGCGGCTTCTCCGGCGGCACCGTGCTGACCCTCCTCTTCAACCAGCCGCTGGGCCCGGGCGAGCCGTCCCTGCGCGGGACCGCCTACAACGAGGCCGGCAACGAGATCAACACGTTCAGCATCACCACTGACGAGTTCGCCATCCAGGTGCCCGCCTCGGATCTGGTGCTGCCGGGCAACCCCTTCGGCTCCCTGACCCTCGAGTTCCTGGCTCCCGAGGAGGAGGGAGCCATCGTGAACACGGGAGCCGTACAGGCGAACTACGACGCGCTCGGACTCTTCTCGGTGGCGATCGAGGGCCACTGTCTCGACGAGGTCGGGCCGATCCTCTGACCGCTCGGGGCCGAAGCGCCGCGACCGCAAGCGATCAGTTCTCGCGCAGGATCTCGACCGGCGGCACGCGCAGCGCCCGGCGGCTCGCCAGCAGGCCGACGGTGACGGCGAGTGAGACGGCGCCGACGAACGAGCCCGCGAGCAGCAGCGGCCGCCAGGTCCACTCGATCTCGAAACCGCGGGTGATCGCGAACCAGGCGAGCACCAGGCTGCCGAGGGTCGCGACCGTCGCGGCGACGGCGCCGACCAGGGCGTACTCGGTGCCGAAGACCCGCAGCACGTCCGCACGGGCCATGCCGAGGGTCTTGAGCAGCGCGACCTGCCGACCGCGCTGGGCCGAGCTGGTGGCCACCGCGCCGGCGAGGATGGCGAGCCCGGCGAGGATGGTGAAGCTGCCCAGCACCCGCATGCCGAAGCTGAGCTGCCGCATCAGTCCGACGACCCTGTCGAGAAGCTGGCGGATGCGGAAGACCGTGACGTTCGGGAACTGCTGCGCCACGGCGTCCTGGATCCGTTGCTCGCCGCCGTCTGGCAGGCGCGCCGCGGCGAGACGGGACTGCGGCACCGCCTCGAGCACGCCCGGCTCGACGACGAGGAAGAAGTTGATGCCGAAGGTCTGCCAGTCGACCTCGCGGATCGAACTGACCACCAGGTCGAAGGTCTCGCCGCCCGTCTGCAGGGTCAGCTCGGAGCCGACGTCGACACCGATCTCGCGGGCGAACTCCTCCTCGACGCTCACCTCGGGGCGGGGATCGCCCCACAGAGCGTCCGGGTCGGCCTGGCGCAGCACCCGGTTGTCGGCCGGCAGCTCGCGCTGGTAGGTGAGACGCAGCTCGCGGCGGAACGCCCAACGGGCCTCACGCTCCTCGGCGAGCTCGTCGGCCGGCCGGTCGTCGATCGACGCGATGCGCGCCATGACCACCGGCGCCGAGTCGATGCGGCTGGCGCCGCCTTCCTCGAGGATGCGTGCGATCTCGGGCCACTGCTCGTTCTCGATGTTGATCAGGAAGGCGGACGGAGCGTCGGTCGGCAGGTCGGCGGCGAGCTCGTCCTGCACGTGCTCCTGCACCAGCGCCATGGTCAGCAGCACCAGCAGCCCGAGGCCGAGGGCGGTGAGGGCGCCGAGAGTGCCGCCGCCGGGTCGTCCCACCGCGGCCAGTCCCTGACGCAACCAGAAGCTCCGCCGCTCGGTGGCGAGGCGCTGGGCGAGCCGGGTCAGGGCGAAGTTGCCGAGACCGATGAGCGCCACGGTGAGCGCGACGCCGGCGAAGAAGAAGGCGCCGATGCGCAGCGATCCTGCCTGCCACGACGCCAGAGCCGTGACCGCCACCACCAGGGCGACGAGTACCAGGGCGTCGAGCGCCCGCGAGCCGGGCAGCGGCTCGGCATCGCGCCGGAAGACGCGCGACGGGGGAACCCGCAGCACCGAGAGCAGGGGAGGCAGGGCGAAAGCGGTGGCGGTGCCGACACCGAGCACGATGCCGCGCAGGAAGGCGAGGGGTTGCCAGATGCGGATCGCGTCCGGCGGCACCAGCCCGGCCAGGATAATCGGCACCAGCAGCACTCCGAGCAGCCCGATGACGCCGCCGATGACGCTACCGATCAGTCCCAGGAACACCGCCTGGCCGAGATAGAGCGCGAACAGCTCGCGCGGCCGCATGCCGATGCACTTGAGTACCGCGATCGCGTCCAGTCGGCTCGACAACCAGGTGCGCACGCCCTGTGCGATGCCGACTCCGCCCACCAGCAGCGAGAGCAGCGCCACCAGGCCGAGGAACTCCTCGAGATCCTCGAGGCCCTCGCGGATCAGCGGCTGGGCGTCCTCGTAGGTCTCGACCCGGTAGCTGGGGTCGTCGCCGATCACCGCTTGCAGGGTCTGCCTGGCGGCCGCGATGCTCTCGGTGCTGGAGTCCTCGAGCGCGATCAGCGTCTTGCGGCGCGAGAAGTTGCCGAAGCCTCCAAGGCCGCTCTGCTCAAACGCCTCGGCGCCGAGCAGCACCGCCGGGCCGACGCTGAGCAGGCCCGGCACCCGGTCGGGCTCGGCGATCAGCACGCCGGCGATGCGGGTGCGGGCGCGCCCCACCAGCAGGTCGTCGCCGATCTCCAGGCCGAGCTGGTTCAGCAGGTCCGAGGCGGCGAGCACCCCCGGACGCTCGTCGCCGTCGCCGAGGGGGACGAAGAGCTCGGCGAGCGGGAGCTCGGCGCTGGTGCGCGCGACGCGCTCCGCCGCGCCGTCGCGCGGGAGGACTTCGAGCTCGACCTCGCCGTAGAAGGGATAGGGACCGTCGATCGAGCGCAGCTCGGCGAGCAGCGAGCGGGCGCCACCGTGCTCACCCGGAGTGCGCGAGCTGCGCGCCACCAGCCCGACCGTCTCGCGCAGCTCGGCGCTGCGCCCTCCGGGCAGCTCCGCCACGGCGCGGGCGAGCTCCTCGCCGAGATCCGCCTGCGAGCTGATCGCCAGGTCGGCGGCGAGCAGCGAGCGCGCCTCGCGGCGTATGGCCCCGTCGAGACTGCTGGCCAGCGCCGCGATCGAGACCACCGCCGAGACCCCCACCGCCAGGCAGAGCACCCAGTACACGACGCGGCCGAGCGAGCCGCGCAGCTCCCAGCGGGTGTAGCGCCAGGCGAGGCTGGGTCGCAGGCGCGCGCGCGGCGCCTCGGCGGTCGCGGCCGGCGCATCCGCCGGCCGGGAGTTCGCTTCGCTCATCGTTGGTGCCGTGGAAGGCTCAGCCGTCCTCGTGCAGCTTGCCGTCGGCCAGGAACACGCGTCGGTCGGCGGCGGCGGCGACCTGCTCGTCGTGGGTCACCAGCACCAGGGTGCTGTGCGAGGAGCGCTGCAACTCGATGAGGGTCGCCAGCACCGCTGCGCCGGTGCGGCTGTCGAGGTTGCCGGTCGGCTCGTCGGCGAGCAGCAGCCTGGGCCGCGGCGCGAAGGCGCGGGCGAGCGCCACCCGCTGCTGCTCGCCGCCCGAGAGCTGGCTGGGGTAGTGGTGGCCGCGCTCGCCGAGGCCGACCTGGTCGAGCAGCTCGCTGGCGCGTTGGCGCGCGTCGCCGGCGCCCTGCAGCTCGAGCGGCAGCAGCACGTTCTCGCGCGCGGTGAGGTTGGGGAGCAGATGGAACGACTGGAAGACGAACCCCACCTTGCGCCGCCGTAGCCTGGCCAGCTCGTCCTCGCCGAGGTGCTCGATCGCCTCGCCGTCGATGCGCACGCTGCCGGAGGTGGGGCGATCGAGGCCGGCGAGCAGCGCCAGCAGGGTCGACTTGCCGGAGCCGGAGGGACCGCGGATCGCCAGCAGCTGTCCGTGCGGCACCACCAGATCGAGGTCGTCGAGGATCAGCAGCGTGCGTTCCCCCGAACGCAGCTCACGGCGCAGGGCGATCGCCTCCAGCGCCGGGGTGGCGGCAACCTGGTCGGGAGCCGGATCGCGCGGACCGGGAACGATGGAGGGGCGGGAGACGGTGGTCGTCATGGTCGCGCGGTGGGCGGTGGTGGGCAGTGGGCGTGGGTGGCGCAGTCGGCTGTTGCCGACGGGCGCTCGGCGGCGGCCGGCGGCGCCGATTCTCCCACGGGTTCGGCGGTCGCCCGGGGGCGGATTCAGCGGCCCTCGTGCGCCGCTCCCGCATCTGTCGCGGGATCCGGCTCGGCCCCGGTGTCGCGCGCCAGATCGTGGTACCGGCCCGGCTCGAGATCGACGAAATGTTCGCGGTGGCCGTCCGGCCACACCACCTCGACGCTGGCCGGGCCCGGGCCGGCGAGTCGCAGCACCACCCGGCAGTCGTTGGCGGAAGCGTAGCCGCCGTCACGCTGCACCCGGCGCAGCTGCAGCGGCAAACCCTCGGCCGGGGCCAGCAGGCGCACCAGGGCTCCCTGGGCGCGGTGGTCGGGAAGCAGTCGCAGCCCCAGCCACGCTGGCGGCCGGTCGTCCTGGGCGGTGTGTGAGAGCAGCAGGCGGGCCGGCCCCGAGTTGTTGGTCACCACCAGGTCCTGATCGCCGTCCTGGTCGAGATCGCCGCGCAGCAGTCCGCGCGAGACGTCGGCGCCGCGGAAGGCCTCGCCGGCCTCGGCGCTGACTTCCACGAAGGTGCCGTCTTCGCGGCCGCGGAAGAGCTGGTTGGGCTCGTCGAGGGGAAAGGCGTTGCGCGAGCGATCGGCGCCGGGCACGAAGGTCACCGCGCCGTTGGCCACCGCGACGTCGAGCAGGCCGTCGAGGTCGTGATCGAGGAAGGCGACGCCGAAGGCGGTGTGCAGCCAGCTCGGTGCGCCGAGGCCACTGGCGTCGCTCTCGTCGCTGAAGCTGCCGTCGGCCTGCGCACGATAGAGGGTGTTGTTCTCGCGCCGGAAGTGGGTCATGAACAGATCGAGATCGCCGTCGGCGTCGAGGTCGCCGAGCTCGACGCCCATGCTCGCCTGCGCCTTGCCCTCGCGGCTCAACGCGCTGCCGAACATCAGGGCGTCGTCGACGAAGCGCGGCACCTCGCTGCCCGGGGCAGGATCCCGCTGCAGCCACAGCTGATTGGCCATCAGGTCGTTGGCGACGTAGACGTCGACGCGCCCGTCGCGATCGAAGTCGCCGGCCACGACGCCGAGGCCGTTGGCCGGAGCCGCCAGCAGGCCGGCCGCGGCCGAGACGTCTTCGAAGGTGCCGTCGCCGCGGTTCAGGAACAGGCGATCGGCCTGGGGGCGGTAGGCGCCGGGCAGGCAGTAGTCCGGCTCGCCCCGCTCGGTGAGGCAGAGCTTGTTCAGCACCAGCGAGTACTCGAGGTAGTTGACCACCCAGAGATCGAGGTCGCCGTCGTTCTCGACATCGAGGAAGGTGGCGGCGACCGACCAGCTCGGATCGGCGACTCCGGCCTCGATGGCCACTTCGGTGAAGCGGGGGAAGCCGCCAGGTTCGCTCACCGGCGCACCGTCGTTGCGCCACAGCTGGTTGGGCCCGTGGTTGAGCAGATAGAGGTCGAGGTCGCCGTCGCCGTCGACGTCGCCCACCGCTGCGCCGATGCCGTAGCCGGTGGCGTCGATGCCACTGCTCTCGGTGACGTCGACGAAGCGCACGCGGCCGTCCTCGAGATCGTTGCGGAAGAGCCGGCCGCGAGGCGCCTCGTCCGCTCGCCAGGGTATGAGCGCGTCGTCGAGAGAGCGATCGGCACCGAGCAGCGCTCCCTGGGCGAGGTAGAGGTCGAGGTCGCCGTCGCCGTCGGCGTCGAAGAGGGCGCCGCCGCTGCCCACCACCTCCAGGTAGTAGAGGCGGCCGGTCATGCCGTTGAAGTGCACGAAGTCGAGGCCGCTGTCGGCGGTGGCGTCGACGAACGGCAGCGGCTGCGCGATCGTCGCCGCAGCCACCAGGAACTGGCCGAACAGCAGTCGGCGGGTCAGATGGTTCCGGTCCGTGGTCATGCGCTTCACCTCGCCTCCTCGCCGGAGGAGGCACGCGGCAGCACGATGGGCGGCCGGTCGATCGTCTCGAAGCCCTCTATCCCCTCGACGACGCGCACGAAGCGGTCGAGCGGCGCTCCGGTGACCACCTGACGGAGGCCGCTGCCCGGCCAGACGATCTCGATGCGCTCGATCGCCTCGGCGCCGCCGAGGCCGACCTCGAGCCGCAGGGTGGAGGCGCCGAACGAGCCGCCGCTGCCGACGACGCGGTGGAGCTCGCGCGAGCCGGTCGCGGTGCGCAGCACCAGCTTCACCCGGGCGCCGATCGCGGCGCGGTTGGCGCGCCGGCCCTCGAGCTCGAGGGTGATCCAGCGCCGGTCCGGCGCCGCGGGTCGTCCGCTGGAGAGGGTGGGGTTCTCGAACAGCAGGTTGGGGAAACGATCGACCGGGTAGAAGCCGCCGAGCTGGTGCAGCAGGTCGCGGTCGCCGTCGTGGTCGACGTCGCCGAAGGCGATGCCGTGCCCCTTCTGCAGATGACCGAGGCCGGTCTCGAAGGTGGTCTCCTCGAAGCCCAGCTCGGGGCCGCGGTTGGACCAAACCTGGTTCGGCAGCACGCTGGCGAGGTCCGGCTCGCCGGTGCCGAGCACCAGATCGAGCCAGCCGTCGTTGTCGAGATCGGCGTGGTTGGCGCCCATCGGCATCGACGGCCGCACCAGGCCGAGCTCGCGGCTGACCTCGCGGAAGCCGGGCGTGCCGGTCTCGCGCAGCAGGTTGCGGTAGAGCAGCGGCTGGCCGTCGGAGGCGCGCACCCGCTCGCCGCGGTAGCTCGCCGCGATCGCCCGCGCCTGCGAGCGGTAGTCGGCGACGAAGAGGTCGAGGTCGCCGTCGTCGTCGAAGTCGAACCACCAGGTGGCGAACGACTGCAGCGCCGGCTCGGTGACGCCGAGCTCCGGCGCCACGTCGACGAACCGCGGCGGCCCTCCGGGTACTTCGGGGTCGGGGCCGTCGTTGCGGTAGAGGCGATTGGGTCCGAAGTTCGACACGTAGAGGTCCGCATCGCCGTCGTCGTCGTAGTCGCCGAACGCGACTCCCTTGGCGTAGCGCAGGTTCTCGACCCCGGCATCGGGCGCGACGTCGACGAAGCGGCGCGCGCCGCCTCGGGTCTGCGACGAGGAGGCGTCGGCACTCTGGTTGAGAAAGAGCTGACTGGGGTGCGGATGTGCGGCGGTGGCCTCGTTGCCGACGAAGAGGTCGAGGTCGCCGTCGCCGTCGACGTCGGCCCAGGCGGCCGTCTGCGTGGGGCGCGCCGGCTCGGCGAGCCCGACCTCGGCGGTGACGTCGAGGAAGTGGAAGTCACCCGAGCCCGCGGCACCGTCTCCTCCCACCACGCCGCGCAGCAGCGAGTTGCGGATCGCGCCGTCGCCGAGCAGCCAGGCGCCGCGCAGCACCAGCAGGTCGAGCACGCCGTCGTCGTCGTAGTCGGTCTGCACGAGGTTGAGGCCACCGAACTGGTCGGCCAGCCTCCAGGGCGCCGAGACGTCCTCGAAGCTCCCGTCGCCGCGGTTGCGCAGCGCCAGCACGCCCAGGCAGGGGTCCCAGGTCGAGGTGACCAGGTCGAGCAGCCCGTCGCCGTCGAAGTCGTCGACCACGGCGCCTCCGGCGAGGTCGTCCCGGGCCGAGGCGCCGAGCGTCGCGTAGTCGATGCCGCGCCAGCGCCTCGGGCTCACCGGCCCCGTCTCCACCAGGCCGGGCAGCTGCAGCGCTCGCGGCAGCGCGTCGCTGTCGCCGCCCTGCAGCGCGGTGGCGAGGTTGAGCAGCCAGACGGCGAGGGGGTCGCCCGGCTGCAGGGCGAGCGTCTGGCGCAGGTGCATCGCGGCGCGCACCGCCCAGCGCGGCTCGCGGTGCAGCGCGCCGGGTCGCAGCGGCACGATGCAGGCGTCGGGATGCTGCGCGACCGCTCTGCCCGAATCGCCCGGGCTGCCCGAGCCACCGTGCAGGCAGTTCGAGTCCTCGCCGAGCTGCAGCGCGGCGATGCCGGCGAGCCAGTGCGCGCGCTGCAGCAGGTCGCGGTCGCTCACGGAGTCTCCGTCCGGCGAACGCTGGGCCGAAAGAGCCGACAGCGCCGCATCCAGATCGTCGATCGCTCCGCTCAGCTCGCCGAGCCGCAGCCGTTCACCGGCCCGCTCGACCAGGAGGTGGACCGGGGGGGAGGGCGACAGCTCGTCGAGGCGCAGGTCGAGGCGCTCGAGTGCCGCGCGACCGAAGAACGGGTTGTCCGCTGCGGTGAGCTGCGCGCACGCAGCGCGCAGGTCGTCGGTCTCGCTGGCCTGGCGGGCACCGGCGGTCGGCGGCGCCAGTGCGATCGCCAGCGCCAGCGAGGCGACGGTTCTTCGCACGGCGCGAGAGGCGGCGGGGGTCGAGCAGGGACGCTCCAACATCTCGGATCTGACGGTAGCGCTGGATTTAACTGACGGCTTCACTTAGATTGGGAGACCAAATCCCCGTCGGAACAAGGAATCGGTGCTGCCGCAGCACACCCCGCGCCTCCTGCGCTCTCTCTCCGGGTCAGAAATCCCTGGGGATCCAAAGGGGGGCGACGGCAGCCGAACTGGAGGAAACACTATGCGACGCTTCGGGCTCCTCTCGCTCCTGATCCTGCTGGTCGCGCTGCCCGCCTGGGGTGACGGCCAGGAGACCGCGACGATCAACGGCATCGTCTCCGATGCCTCGGGCGCCGCACTTCCCGGCGTCCTAGTCACCCTGAGCGGCGGCCAGGGCGACAAGACGATCGTCACCGAGACCGACGGCTCCTACCGCTTCGGCCTGGTGCGGCCGGGCGACTACACGGTGCGCGCCGAGCTCGAGGGCTTCGCGGCCGCCGAAGCGACGGTGGTGGCCAACGCCGGTGGCAAGTACGACATCGACCTCAGGATGTCGCTGACCACCTCCGAGCAGATCACCGTCACCTCCGACGCGCCGATGGTCGACAAGTACAACGTCACCGCGGGCGCGACGATCCAGGCCGAGACCGCCGGTGAGGTGTCGGCGACGGTGCGCTCGTTCTACGGCGCTCTGCAGGTGCTGCCGGGCGTCACCAACGACGTCGAGAGCGCCGACCTGTCGAACTCGCGCCCGACCGTCAACGGCGCCTTCTGGCAGGAATCGAACGTCTACGTCGACGGCGTCGACACCACCTACTCGATGCGTGGCGGCGGCACCCGCGTCTTCCTGCCGACCTCGGCGCTCAGCGAGGTGAACCTCGAGGCGGGCGGCGGCGGCGCCGAGTACGGCCGCAACGTCGGCTCGCACACCAACCTGATCGTCAAGTCGGGCACCAACGAGTTCCACGGCGACATCGCCGGCGTCTACAGCAAGGCCTCGTGGAACAGCAACTACGATCCGCAGCCGATCCTCGGCCAGGACGAGAACCTGATCCGCACCTTCATCGACCAGGGCCAGACGCGTGAGCAGGCGATCGACACGGCGACCAACTGGGTGGTGTACAAACCCGGCGACCGCGACGGCGAGGACACCAACATCGAGGCCTCGATCGGCGGTCCGATCAAGCGCGACAAGGCCTGGTTCTTCCTCGCCCGCGGCGAGACCTCGACCAGCCAGATCGACAAGACGCTCGACGGCCAGCGCTTCAACAACAGCTCGGACTGTTCGCCACCATCGCCAAGGTCAACTTCCAGCCCGGCACCTCGCACTCGCTCGCCTACACCTACATCGACGCGCCGGTCGACCGCATCTTCCTGCTGCCGCCGATGGGCGATCGCTACAACGCGACCTTCTTCGATCTCGAAGGCAGCGTGAACTCGCTGAGCTGGAACTGGGCGGCGAGCCAGGACTTCTTCCTCGAGGCCAAGATCGCCCGTCAGGTCTCCGACGAGAACCGGCGCATCCCGTTCACCTTCGAGGACAAGATTCAGGATCCGCGCTACGCGCCGAATCCTGCGCTCGGCCGTTTCGCTCCCAACAACAACGACAACGCCTTCGTCCAGAACTTCGACAACACCTGGCACAACGGCTGGATCTTCGGCGACGGGTACGGCCTCAACGAGTTCCCCCGTGACCAGCTCAATCTGGCCGCGACCCAGTTCATCGGTGCCAGCCACGAGCTCAAGTACGGCCTCGACCTGCAGCAGGTGAAGTGGGACCAGAACGTGCAGCGGCCGAACATCCAGACCGCCTACGACTTCATCCTCGGACACCCCTACGGCGCGGCGAACAACTGCGTCGGCTTCGCCAGCGATCCGACCGAGGGCGGCGAGGACACCCGCTGCTTCCTGGTCGACTACAACTCACACGGTCTGCCGCTCTCGAACGCCGAGACGGACGGCGACAACTATGGCGCCTACCTGCGCGACCGCTTCTCGGTCGGCGATCACTGGACGTTCAACGTAGGCCTGCGCGCCGAGCAGCAGACGATCAGCAACGACACCGGCCGCGAGGTGATCGACCAGCTCACCTGGTCGCCGCGTTTCAACATGGTCTACGACGTCAAGGGTGACGGGCGCCAGTTGATCACCTTCAACACCGGCCGTTTCTTCGTGCAGACGCCGCAGTACCTCGCCAACTCGGCGCTGCAGGAGGGTTGGAACGGTGCCTCGAACACCTACGACCTGTTCATGCACGCGTACAGCGCGGCTCCCGCACTCAGCTTCCTGCCGACGACGGCGGCCTGCGGCTTCCTCGCCGGTCTGGGACTGCCGATCGACTTCACTCAGGGCGCCTACTGCTTCCGCCTCGGGTCGGTGCGGCCGGGCGGTCTGTTCGACCTCGTCGACTCGGGGCTGTTCCAGCTCGACATCGAGCCCTACCACCGCGACGAGGTGGTGATCGGCTACGAGTGGCAGTTCTCCGACAACTGGGCTTTCGACGCCAAGGGCATCTACTGGCGCATCGACAACCTGATCGGCACCACTCTGCAGCGCGACCCCAACGGCAACCTGTTCCAGTTGGTCGCCAACTACGGCGACTACGCCGAGATCCTGCGCGCCAACAACTTCGTCGGTAACTTCCTGACCACCAACGCCAACTTCACCTTCAACGGACAGGGGCCGACCGCGGCGATGGCGGAATCGATCCTCGACAACTTCCAGGACGACAACCGCGACTACGTGGCCGCCCAGTTCCAGCTCAACCGCCGGTTCAAGAACGGCTGGGCGCTCTACAACAACATCACCTTCTCGAAGGTGGAGGGCATCACCTACGGCGGCGGCAACGGCGGCAACGACCTCGGCGCCTTCAACAACCTCGACGACGACTACGGCCGCAACATGGACGCGGTGCTCACCGACCAGATCCTCGCCGGCTTCGCCGCGACGCCGAACTTCTGCGCCACCCAGGGCCTGCCGGCGAGCTGCATCGACGACCTGCGACCGTTCATCGGTCAGCCGCTGTCGACGATCAACCGTCAGGGCGAGCTGCCCAACGACCGCAGCGTCATCGCCAAGTCGTTCGGCTACAAGGTGTGGACCTTCGGGCGGCAGTCGTTCACCCTGGGTGGCCAGGTGACCTGGCAGTCGGGCTCGCCGTGGCAGAAGACGGCCGCGGCCTCCAACCCCAACGTGGCGCTGCTCGACAACGCCCGCAACACGTCGATCAACCTCTTCCTGCAGGAGCGCGGCTCCAACAACGACCCGGACTTCTACTGGGCGAACGCGTCGGTGGCCTACGCCTTCCCGCTCGGCAGCCGCCTCAGCGGCAGGCTGCGCCTCGAGGCGACCAACATCACCGACGAGCAGGAGCTGGTGGCGACTTCGGACCGCACCGGCCTGCCGCTGCGTTCGCGCCGGTCGTTCCAGCAGCCGCGCAAGTTCCGGCTGCTGGCCTCGATCACCTTCTGACCTGGTGACGACTGCGCCCGGTCGACCGCTACGGTCGGCCGGATCGGATCAGGGGGCCTCCGGGCCCCCTTTTTCGTCGCCGCAGCGCTTAGAGTCGCAGGCGCAGCGATGGCGAAGCGGAGGACCAGGAAGGGCGCCGGCCGTGCCGAGCGTCGCCAGATCAGCAGCAGCGAGCTGCGCGCCGCCGGGGCGCGGCCGCGCGCGGCGGTGCGCGTCGGCGCCGCGGCGCTGCTGGTGGCGGCGGTGGCGCTGGCCTTCGCGCCGGTGTACGGCAACGGCTACGTCTCGTTCGACGACCCGCGCTACGTGGTGCGCAACCCAGCCGTGCAGCAGGGCGTCGACGGCGAGCTGGTGCGGTGGGCGCTGACCTCGCGGCACGCCTACAACTGGCATCCGCTGACCTGGCTGTCGCACGCCGTCGACTACTCGCTGTTCGGCGAGGTGTGGGGAGCGCACCACGCGGTGTCGGTGGGGCTGCACGCGGCCTCGGCGGTCCTGCTGCTGGCCTTTCTCGTGGCGGCGACCGGGCGTTTCTGGCTCGCCTTCGCGGTCGCGGCGCTGTTCGCTCTGCACCCGCTGCGGGTCGAGTCGGTGGCCTGGCTGTCCGAGCGCAAGGACACCCTCAGCGCAGCGCTCTTCTTCGCCACGCTGCTGGCGTACGTGCACTACGCTCGCCGGCCGGGGGTGCTGCGCTGGGCAGGGTGGACCGCACTGGCCCTGCTCGGGCTGATGGCCAAGCCGATGCTGGTGACGCTGCCGCTCGTGCTGCTGCTGGTCGACGTCTGGCCGCTCGATCGGTGGCGGCCGCTGGGCGTCGGTGACGTCTCCAGGGTCCCGACGCCGCTGCACGACCGTAGGCCGCGGATCGAGCCGGCGTCGCCCGCCCGGCTGGTGGTCGAGAAGCTGCCGCTGATCCTGGCAGTGGTCGGCTCGATCCGGCTGACTCTGTGGGCTCAGCAGCCGGTGGTGCAGGATCTGGAGCAGTTCCCGCTCGCCGCGCGGCTGGAGAACGCAGCGGTCTCGGTCGTCCGCTACCTCGGCAAGCTGGCCTGGCCGGCCGACCTCGGCGTCTTCTACCCGCATCCCGGTGCCGCGGGCTGGTCGGCGGGAGTCGTGGTGCTGGCGATCGGACTGCTGGCAGCCGTCAGCGCGCTCGTCTGGTGGCGCCGGCGGACGCGTCCGGAGGTCACGGTCGGTTGGCTCTGGTTCCTCGGCATGCTGGTGCCGGTGCTCGGCCTGGTCCAGGTCGGCATCCAGTCGATGGCCGATCGCTACACCTACCTGCCCAGCGTCGGAGTGCTGGTGGCGCTGGTCTGGCTCGCCGCCACGAGGTGGCCAGGGCGACGGATCGCCGCCGTCGCGGTGCTGCTGTGTGTGCCGCTCGCGGCGCTCACCCTCCGCCAGGCGCGCCACTGGAGCGACGACGTGGCGCTGTTCCGGCACACCCTGGAGGCCACCGACGGTTCGTTCTGGGCCCACTACAACCTCGGGCTGGCGCTGCAGCGCGAGGGCAACGCGATCGGCGCCCGCGAGCAGTTCGAGGCCGCTCTCGAGCGGCAGCCCGACAACGTCGAGGCGATGCGCAACCTCGCCCACCTGCTCGACGACCAGGACGTCCCCGGAGTCGACGCCGACCGCGCGCGCGCCCTCTTCGAGCGGGCGGCGGCGCTGCGACCCGACGATCCGTTCGCGCAGATCGACGTCGCCAGAACGCGCTCCGAGGCCGGCGATCCGGCCGGCGCCCTCGACGCCGCTCGGCGGGCCCTGGCGTCGCGTCCCGACGAGCCCAGCTGGATCGCGCTCGAAGGTCGGGCGCTGGTGCAGCTGCGACGCTTCGCCGAGGCCGAGCCGGTGCTGCGCCGCGCCGCGGAGCTGCAGCCCGATGAGGCCGAGGCCTGGAATGCGCTCGGCGTCGCGGTGGCGCAGCAGGGCCGGTTCGGCGAGGCTCTACCGCTGTTCGAGCGCGCTCTCGAGCTCGAACCGGGTCACGGCGAGGCGGCGCGCAACCTCGAGGCGGCGCGGCGCCTGGCGGAGACAGACCCCTAGACCAGCTCGGGCGGCGCCGCCGCGGCGGGCTCCTCGCCCAACCTGCCGCGAGCCTCTATGATCGGAGGGGTGCGGACCTTCTTCGCTTCGGGGAGGTCTCCGGTTGCTGGGGCACGTGGCGCCTTGGAGTCCCGTCAGGCCGCCGAAGGCGAGCTAGGAGGAGTGGGATGAGAGCCGTGTCGATGCGTTGGTTCCTGGTCTCTCCGATCCTGGTGCTTTCGAGCCTGCAGGCCGGCACGGCATCTGCCCAGCCTGGTTTTCGCGCCTGGCTCGACGAGGGCCAGGCGGCCGCGGGGACAGGCACCGGATCCTCCGCCAGCGGAGTCGCCGTGATGCTGCTCGAGCCGGCGCAGGACAGGCTGACCTACACGATCACGCTGCAGGGGCTCGACCTCGATGGCAGCCAGACCCCGGCCGACCCCGACGACGACGTCACCGGGCTGCACTTCCACGCCGCGCCGCCCAACGTGAACGGCGGCGTCGTCTTCGGCCTGATCGCTCCCAACCACGATCCCGACGACCTGGTCATCGATCCCGTGGCCGGCACCCTGACCGGCGCCTGGGAAGACACGGACAGCCAGCCGTTGAATCCGCAGCTCGCGAATCTCCTCTCCGGCGGCCTCTACCTCAACGTGCACACCACCGGATTCGCAGCGGGCGAGATCCGCGGCCAGGTGCTGCCGATCGTCTTCGTCGACGGATTCGAGAGTGGCGACACGACGGCTTGGAGCTCGGCGGTTCCCTAGCGTCTGAATCGATCCTCCTGGCAGCTCGTCGCCCCCTCCGCATGAGCCAGAACGTCCACCCTAGAGATCCGATCCGGCCGTCGGCGTCGCGTTCTCCGACCCGACGCGGTTTCCTCGGCGCTGCTGTGGCGACGGCCACGGGCGTCGGGCTCGGCAGCCGGGCGACCGCCGGACAGCCCAGCGCCGGAGGAGATCCTGTCGGCGATCGTCGCCGCGCGCTGTTGAGAGCGGTGGCCGGCCACGCCCTTCCGGCTGACGCCCTGGGGGAGGATGGGATCTCCGAGCAGGTCGCGGCCTTCGAGCGCTGGTCGCGTGGCTTCGAGCCGGTGGCCGAGCTCGATCATCCCTACATCTGGAGCGACGAGCTGGTGTACGGTCCGCCGGATCCACGCCCGGGCTGGCAGGCGCAGCTCGACGGTCTCGATCTCGAGGCGCGGCGGCGGCACGGTGCCGGGTTCGTCGAGCTGCCGGTCGGCCATCGGGCCGAGCTGCTGCGCGAGCACCTGGAGCGTGCGGTTCCGGCGGGTCTGCGCGAGCTGCCGTTCGCGGCCGAGGCGCCACACGTGGCGATCGCGCTGCTCGCCTGGTGGGCCGGTACCTCCGGGGCGAACGATCTGTGCCACGGCGCCGCGATCGGGCGCCACGAGTGTCGCGGTCTGCCGAGCGCGGCGCAACGCCCGGAGCCGCTCGCCCCGCCGAGCCGCGCCGACCGGGGAGAGCGGTGATGGCCGGGCGGGTGCACGAGACGGGGGTCTGCATCCTCGGCTCCGGGATCACCGGCGCGCTCGTCGCCGAGCGCCTGGCGGAGCAGACCACGGCGCGCATCACCGTGGTCGAGGCCGGCGACCGGATCTTCAATCTCGACCAGCGCTTCGAGCGTCGCGACCGCTTCCTCGACTACCGCGAGAACCCGTGGCCCGACGACCACATCCGCGGACAGACCGGCAGGGGGCTGCAGTCGCGTTCGATGTGCGTCGGCGGACTGGGCCTGCATTGGGGCGGCACCACGCCGCGCTTCACCCCCGAGGATCTGCGGCTGCGTTCGCTCTACGGCGTCGGCGAGGACTGGCCGGTCGAGTGGGAGGAGCTCGACGCCTTCTACCAGGAGGCCGAGGAGCGCATCGGGATCGCCGGCGTGCAGGGCCCGCCCGAGCTCGACCCGCGCAGCCGCGACTACCCGATGCCGGCGCTGCCGCTGTCTTACAACCTCGAGAAGCTGCGCGCCTGGGGGGAGCGCTCTGGGATCCCGTTCTGGCCCAACCCGGTGTCGAAGAACTCGCGGCCCTACCGCGGCCGCAACGTGTGTGTGCGCTGCGACACCTGCACGATCTGCCCGACCGGCGCCAAGTACTCGCCCGACTTCACCCTCCAGGAGCTGCTCGCACGGGAGAGGATCGAGCTGCTCGACCGCACCCTGGTGCGGCGCCTCGTCGTGGGCGAGCGGGGCCGGATCGCCGGGGCCAAGGCGCTCGACCGGGATCGGCCCGACGAGCCGCTCGAGCTGCGCGCCGACGTCTTCGTCGTGGCGCTGGGCTACGCTTGGAGCGCCCACCTCCTGCTGCTCTCGGCGTCGGACCGTGCCCCGGCAGGGGTCGCCAACCGCTCGGGCCTGGTCGGCCGCTTCATGAGCGGCCACCGCCCCTACAACGCCTTCGTCGAAGTCCCGGAGAAGCTCTACCCCGGCATCTACGAGATGGACTCGCTGCTGTCGAAGAGCTTCCAGCGCCCCGGCGACATCGATCGCTACGTGCGCCACGACCTGCGCATCTGGGAATCCGATTTCGGCCGCAGGCCGCGGCTGCGGAGCGACGACGGAGAGCTGCTGCTCGGCGAGGATCTGCTCGCCGACTGGCGGCAACGGGGCGAGCGCGGGGCGGCGCGGCTGCGCGCGTACTACGACGTGATCCCGGCCGAGGGCAGCGGCCTGCGGATCGATACCTCACGCACCAACGAGTGGGGAGACCCGATGTTCCGCATCGAGATGCAGCCGGCGCCGGAGACCTCGGAGCTGATCCCGCTCGCCGAGGCGCAGATCGAAGGAGTGTTCGACCGGATGATCGCGGCCGGAGGCGGCCGCCTGCTCGAGCGCCGCGTCAGCCGGGAGATCCACGATCATCCGGCGGGTGGTTGCCGCATGGGCGCCGATCCGGCGACCAGCGTCGTCGACCCCTACGGGCGTAGCTGGGATCACGAGAACCTGTGGATCGTCGGGGCGCCGACGATGCCCTCGGCGGGATGCAACAACGGCACCCTGACCTTCGCCGCGCTCACCCTGCGCTCGGCGGCGAAGCTCGCTGCGCTGCTGCCGCCGAGCGGCGCTGAGCCCGCGATCCCCCACCGGGCGGAGGTCGCGGCGTGAGGCGGCGGTCACTCGTGTTCCTCGCAATGTCGTGGGCTGCTGCTGCGGCGGTCGCGCAGCCGGGGCCGCTGGTGGCGCCGATGCCGGAGGCGGTCGTCGTCGTCGCCGACCGGGTCTTCGATGGCCGTGGTGAAGTCGCCGAAGGCCGCGCCGTGGTGGTGCGCGACGGACGCATCGAGCGCCTCGTCGCCGCGGCGGAGCTCGCCTCCGACCCGAGCCTCGGTGGGTTGCGCCGTATCGAGCTCCCGGGCTCCAGCCTGCTGCCGGGTCTGATCGACACCCACGTGCACATCGGCTGGTCGTTCGGGCTCGACGGCCGCACGATGACCGCCGACGGGCCCGAGTCGCCCGAGCAGCGCGCCCTGCTGGCGGCGGAGAACGCCGCCCGCACGCTGCGGGCCGGAGTGACCACGGTGCAGAGCCTCGGCGAGGAGCTCGATCTCGAGCTGCGTGACGCGATCGCCCGCGGCACCCTGCCGGGGCCGCGCATCCTCACCTCGGCCGGTGCGATCGTCGATCCAGGCCTCGAGCCGGCGCAGCTGCGCCTGGCGGTGCGCGGGTTCCAGCAGCGCGGCGCCGACGTGATCAAGGTGTTCGCCTCGGCATCGATCCGGGTGGGCGGCACGCCGACCCTGAGCCAGGAGCAGCTCGACGCGATCTGCGGCGAGGCGTCGGCGGCCGGCCTGCGCAGCGTCGTGCACGCGCACTCGCCGGAGAGCGCCCGGAGGGTCGCGGAGGCGGGGTGCACGGCAGTCGAGCACGGCGCGCTGCTCGATCGGCCGACGCTCGAGCTGCTGGCCGAGAGGGGCGTCTACTACGACCCCAACATCGACCTGGTGCTGCGCAACTACTTCGAGAACGAGGAGCGCTTCCTCGGCGTCGGCAGCTACACCGCCGAGGGGTTCGCGCAGATGCGCGCCGCGGTGCCGAGGGCGCTCGAGACCTTCCGCGCCGCGCTCGAGGTCGACGGTCTGAAGACCGTGTTCGGCACCGACGCGCTGGCCGGGGCGCACGGCCGCAACGTCGAGGAGTTGGTCTACAGGATCCGCGAGGGCGGCCAGCCGGTGCTCGAGGCGATCACCTCGGCGACCGCGCTGGCGGCGGAGTCGCTCGGCCTGGGCGACGAGATCGGAACCGTGGCCCCGGGCTACGTCGCCGACCTGATCGCCGTCGCTGGCGATCCTCGGGAGGAACCCGAAGCGCTGCTCGCGGTCCGTTTCGTGATGGCGCGGGGAGCGGTCGTGCGGCGCGACTGATCGTGACGCGGCGCCGTCGGCGGCGCCGCAGACGGTCGCGGACTCAGGAGAGCAGTCGCAGCAGGCCGCGCGCCAGCACCAGCGCCGAGGTGGCACCGGAGAGGACGAGGATGGCGGTCCGCACCCCTTCCGGCCGGACGCGTCCGATCAACGGCGTCGACGCGGCGTAGCCGAGCAGCGTCGCCGGGACCATGAAGGTCAGCGTCGCGAGCTCGGCGCGTCCGATCTGGCCGTAGGCGGCGAGCACGATCAGCGACAGGGTGCCGCCGACGAAGAAGTAGCCCGAGAGCGTGCCGCGCAGTCTCTCGCCCTCGAGCGAGCGCACCACCAGGGCGATCGGCGGCCCGCCGACCGAGACTGCGGTGCCGGTGATGCCGGAGACGAAGCCGGCGCCAACCAGGTTGCGCCGGGTCATCGGCAGCGCGGTGCGCTGCAGCGTCGCCAGCACCACGCTGCCGAGCAGCAGCGAGCCGAGCACGACGTCGAGCACGCCGGCGGCGAGCCAGGCGACCAGCGCGGCGCCGACCAGGGCGCCGGGAAAGCGGCCGACGATCGCCGGCCCTATCTCGGCGATGCGCATCCCACGGCGATCGCGCAGCGACACCAGCAGGGCGAGGGCGAAGTTCGCCATCAGCAACGGTGCCGGCACCAGCTGCGGCGCGATGAGCAGCAGGATCGGCGCCGCGACCATGCCGAGGCCGATGCCGACGGTGCCCTGCAGGGCGCTGGCCGCGGCGACGACGCAGGCGGCGAGGAGGAGGGTGGGCGTCATGTGGAGTGGAGAGTGGTCGGTGGTGGAGCTGTTGCCGTGAGTGGTGCGGCTCGGCTTCCCGAAACGCATGGAACCGTAGCCTTCGCTGGGATGACGGAAGGAACAAGAGCGGTCGGGGGGCCTGCCGCACCGACTCGGCGCTGCGCGAAGCTTCGAAGGCGCTCCTCAGAGGGAATGGTGAGGACAGCAGAGGGAGGAAACTGGCGATTGCCGTGGGAACGTCGATGGCCGGACGTGGGATCGTGAGGCGGCTGATTGTCGAAGGAGAGAGATGCGAAGGAACGACTCCCGTTGGGCGTGTCGGAAGAGGGCGAGATGTCGGGGACAGCGTCACGAAGGCTCGTTCGTGAGATCCTCGGAGGATGAAGGAGCCGGCGGTCTACATCGTCATCGGCGGTTCGGCGCTCTCTACGTGGGCGTGACCAGTCACCTGGTCCAGCGGATCTGGCAGCACCGGGAAGGTCTGGTCGAGGGATTCACGCGAAGGTACGGGATCGAGTTGCTCGTCTACTACGAGATGCACCCTCAGATGAACGAGGCCATTCAGCGCGAGAAGCAGTTGAAGGCCTGGAAGAGGGCATGGAAGATCCGCCTCATCGAGAGGGACAACCCGCACTGGCAGGACCTCTGGGAGGAGATCGCCGGAGGTCGTTGATTCACGCGGCTCAAAGGGTCTCGGCCCTTCCTCTCGTCACACGGCCTGCCGACACTCGATGCCCGTCGAACGTGATTCCTCCCCTCCGTCATCCCAGCGAAGGCTGGGATCCATGCGTTGCGTGAAGCCGACCCGCCCCGTCGCCGCTCGACGGGCTCACCGAGCCGGAGCCGACGACCGACCAGCCTCCGACGCCGATTCACGAGCCGAACCGTCGCGGCCAGGCCGGCGCCCCGAACGGCTCAGCCCCGATCCACGGCTCAGGCCATCCCCACCGCCTCCGCGTCGCGGTCGCTGAGCCAGCCGCCGTCCTGGCGCAGCTTCACCGTCTCGTCGCGCTTCCACGAGCGCTCGCAGCGCGGCTGATCGCGCAGGTCGACGACGACGACCTCGCCGTCCTCGAGCCGCGGGTCCAGCTGCACCCGAGACACCGAGAGCAGGTCGGGAAGGTCGGCGAGGAAGCAGGCGAAGGCGCCGGGCGAGTCACCGATGCGAACGCCGGCGTCCAGGGTGTTCTCGATGCCCTGCGGTTTGGCTTCCTCGAGCGCCTTGTCGACCTGGCCGTGCAGCTCGATGACCGCCTCCCAGGACGGGTCGGCGTGGTGGAGGACGCTCTCGAGGTCGGCGGCCAGGTCGCTCCCGGGCTCGGCGAAGCCGTCGACGTGCACGTCGACGTCGTCACCGAGCAGCGCGCGAGTCGCCTCGTCGGCGGTATGGGGGAGGATCGGGGCCAGCAGCGAGGCGAGCACCCGGGTGATCTCGTGCAGGGCGCTCTGGGTGCGTCGCCGGCGTGGCGCATCCGCCAGGTCGCAGTAGAGACGGTCCTTCACCGCGTCGAGGTAGACGGAAGAGAGGGTGTGGTTGCAGAAATCGAACAGCGCCTGGTGTGCGCGGCGGAAGTCGAAGCGTTCGTAGGCGTCGGTGACCTGACGATAGAGCAGGGCGGTCTCCCGGAGCGCCCAGGCGTCGATCGAGCACGGATCGATCCGCGACAGCGGCAGCTTGTGCTCGGCAGCGTCGAAGTCGTCGAGGTTGGAGAGCAGGAAGCGCAGCGTGTTGCGCACCTTGCGGTACGACTCGCCGGCGAGCTCGAAGAAGCTCAGGTCGACCTTGATGTCGTTCTCGAACGCCAGCGAGCTGACCCACCAGCGGCAGACGTCGGCACCGAAGCGCTCGAGCAGGTCGTCGACGTCGAGGGTGTTGCCGAGCGACTTGGACATCTTGCGGTTGTCCTTGTCGACGATGAAGCCGTGGGTCAGCAGGGTGCGGTACGGAGCCTCACCGGTGGCCCCGATCGAGGCCAGCAGCGAGCTCTGGAACCAACCACGGTGCTGGTCGGATCCCTCGAGGTAGAGGTCGGTGGGGAAGCGCATTCCGCGCTCCCTGACCACGGCGTTCCACGAAGCGCCGGACTCGAACCAGACGTCGAAGATGTCGTACATCTTCTCCAGCTCGCCGAGACCGACCGTGCCCTCTCTGAGCGCCCGCGGAGCGTCGGGGTCGCTGCCCGGGTCGTAGCCGGCGAGCAGGGCCTCCGGGTCCTCGAGGAACCAGGAGTCGGAGCCTGTCGTCCGCTCGTCGCCGGCCGGATGGGCAGCGAAGCGCTCGGCGATCACGCGTACGGTGCGAGCGGTGAGCAGCACCTCGCCCGAAGGCAGCCGGAACGCCGGGATCGGCAGTCCCCAGGCGCGCTGACGCGACAGACACCAGTCGGGCCGCGCCTCGAGCATGCCGTCGAGCCGCTTGCGCCCCCAGCCGGGCACGAACTCGACGCCGCGGGTCGCCTCGAGGGCGGCGCCGCGCAACGTGCCGTTGCCGCGCGCCATGTCGCGGTCCACCGCCACGAACCACTGCTCGGTGGCCCTGAAGACGACCGGAGTCTTCGAGCGCCAGTCGTGGGGGTAGGAATGATGGAAGTCGAAGTGCAGATACAGGTGTCCGCTCGCCCGCAGCCGCTCGATGATCTGCGGGTTGGCGTCCCAGATCGAATGGCCGCGCAGCCATTCGGGCACGGTGTCGTCGTAGGTCCCGTCGGCCTGCACCGGACAGTAGATCGGCAGGCCCTCGCGCTGGCCCGTGGCGTAGTCCTCCGCGCCGTGTCCCGGTGCGGTGTGTACCAGGCCGGTGCCGTCCTCGAGGGTGACGTACTCCGCAGCGACGACCTTCCAGGCCCCTGCCGCACCGCCGGCGGTCTCGTCGCGGAACGGATGGCGGTACTCCAGGCCGAGCAGGTCGGCGCCCTTGCAGCGACCGAGGATGCGGACCGACCCGGGCTCGATGTCGCGGCCCTTGGCCACCGGGTCGAGCAGCTTCTCGGCGACGACGCCGACGCGGCCGGCGAGGTCGACGAGCACGTAGTCGAAGCGCTCGTGCACCGCGATCAACAGGTTGGCGGGCAGCGTCCACGGTGTCGTGGTCCAGATCATCAGTGCCGAGTCACCCGGAACCTCCGAGGCATCGACGCCGAAGGCGCTCGCCAGGGCAGCCGGGTCGTCGACCTCGAACCAGACGTAGATCGACGGATCCTCACGGTCGTAGTACTCGAGCTCCGCTTCGGCCAGCGCCGTCTCGTTGGCGATCGACCAGTGCACGGGCTTGAGGTCGCGGTAGACGATGCCCTGCTCGAGCATCTCGGCAAAGACCTCGAGGGTCTTCTGCTCGTAGATCGGCGACAGGGTCTTGTACGGATTTTCGTAGTCGGCGAGGGTCGACAGCCGCAGCATCCCGCTCGCCTGCAGCTTGATGTACTTCTCGGCGTCGGCGGCGCAGGCGCGTCGCACCGCCATGCGGCGGGTGCCCTCGTCGAGCCCCTGGAGCTTCTCGAACTTGCCACTCGCCACCATCTCGGTCTGGACCTTGTGCTCGATCGGCAGACCGTGGCAGTCCCAGCCGGGCACGTAGGGGCAGTGCCTGCCGGCCATCAGCCGGGTGCGCACGACGAGGTCCTTGAGCACCTTGTTCAGCAGGTGGCCGGTGTGGATCGGGCCGTTGGCGTAGGGCGGCCCGTCGTGGAAGACGTAGGGCTCGGCGCCGGCGCGCGCCGTCAGCACGCGTTGGTACTGGCCGCTCTCGGCCCACCGCTTCTGGCTCTGCGGCTCGTTCTGCTTCAGGTTGGCCTTCATCGGGAAGGAGGTCCTGGGCAGGTTGAGCGTCTGTTTGTAGCGCTTCTTGCGCTCCTTCTCGGCCGCATCGCTCGCCGCTTCGGCTGCTGTCGTCTGTTCGTCGCTCATGATGGGTGTGTCCCTGTCGGGATGCAGTGGTCTCCGGTCCGGTGCCCGGTCGCAGACCCCCTGAAAACGCGAAACGGCCTCGCCGGGTGGCGAGGCCGCTGGGAGGCTCGGGTCTGGGTCCGCTGCTCAGTCGGGGCAGCGTTCCACGGACCGCGGCTGCGGCCGGCTGGAGGTGGTAATCGGGGTCGCGCAGCACATTGCAGCAGCGATCATATCCGAAGCGCGGAAGCGGCTGCAGCGGCGGGGCGAGCTCCGGGTCGATCGCGGTCGAACGGATCGCGGGTCTGATAATTTGCCGACGACTCCCGGATCGGCTGGTGGCGACGCCGGCCGCCGGAGGGAAGGTCGATTCCGTTGCAATCTCCCAAGGGCAGGTCGCCCGCCGCCCCGACTCCACCCGGCCGACGGCGAGGCTCGCGGGCCGCGGGCGCCGCCGCGCCGCGCTGCGGTCGCTGGCTCCTCTTCCTCCTCGTGCCGTTCGTCCTGACAGCCGGCGCCACAGCGGGGCAGTCGCCACCGGCGGCGCCCGAGCCCGAGAGCCGTCTGAGATCAGTCGAGAGTTTCGAGACGTCGGACAGCGCCGTGCTCGAGTTCCGGTTCACCGACGAGTCGGTCCCCGAGGTCTCGCTGCTGCGCAGCGGTGGATCCCTGGTGGTCACCGCGGAGGAGATCGCGCTCGCCGGCCGGCCCGACGCCAGCTCGTCGCGCGGCTTCTTCCGCTCGGTGGCGCTCGCAGAGCACGGCCGACCAGGCCCCCTCGGAGACTCGCCGGGCTTTCGGGCGAAGATCGAGATCCCTGCGGACATGCTGCTGACGCACTCTGTCGGGCCGGGGAGACTCTGGCTCGTCGCCTGCCGTGAGGTCGTCGCCTCGGCGCTCGGCTGTCCTTCCGTGACCTCGGTGCAGCGTGCCGCGCGTCAGGAGGCCGAACGCCGCCGTCGTGCCGTCGATGGTGCCGCCGAGGCGGCTGCCGAAGAGCCGGCGAACGAGCGTCCCACCGTTGCCGACCGCCCGGCGAGAACGGTCCCCGAGGCCTCGGCCGCCGACGTCCCCATCGAACGTCGCGCTGCGATGGTGCGCAGCAGTGCGGTGCGCGTCGGCCCGGGTCCGACCTACGATGCGCTGGCCACGATCTCGGCCGGGATGGAGGTCGAGATCCTCGACGAGGAGGCCGGCTGGCTCTCGGTGCGCACCTCGCGGGCGACCGGGTGGGTTCCCGAGGCCGACGTGCGCAGGGCGGTGCCGCGGCCCGAGAGCTCCGGCGAGCCGGCGGCTGCCGCCCCGTTGGCCGCCGCCGAGCGCCTCGGCGGCTCCATGGGTATCACCAACAACCGGGTCAGCCTGCGCGCTGAGCCGACGGTACGTTCCGAGCGCCTGTCGGTGATCTCGGCCGGGCGCACCCTGGAGATCCTCTCCGAACGCGGGCTGTGGCTCGAGGTGTTGATCGGCGGCGTGCGCGGCTGGATGTTCGGTGAGTACGTCGACCGGCCCTGAGCCGGCCGCCGGAGCGACGACCAGGAGGGCGCCGGGGGCGCACAGCGGATTCAGATGTCGCAGGAGTGGAACCTCGAAGCGCTGCGCGAGAGCGTTCGGTCGACCGAGCGCAGGTACCGGCGCGAGCTCGAGGCCGATCTCGAGGTCGGCTGGATCGACATGCACTCCCACGTGCTGCCGGGCGTCGACGACGGGGCCGAGAGCTTCGACCACGCGGTGGAGCTGCTGCACGAGGCGTGGGAGGGCGGGACTCGCGAGGTCTACGTCACTCCGCACATGTTCCGCAACCCTTTCGACAACTTCGATGCCGCCGAGATGGTCGATGCGTTCGGCCGTTTCGCCGAAGGTCTGCGTGAGCTCGCCGTGCACCACGTCACCGAGTACCGGTTCCTGCGCGATCTGAAGATCCACCTCGGCGCCGAGAACTACGTCTCGCCGGAGTTCCTCACCGCGCTCGCCGAGCGGCGGGTACTGACCCTCGGCTCCACCCGATGCCTGCTGCTCGAGCTGCCGGACGGCCTGGTCACCAAGGCCGCCGAGTCGGCGGTGAGGAAGGTGGTCGATGCCGGCTACGTGCCGGTGCTGGCGCACGTCGAGCGGGTGACGGCGTTCACCCGCTCGGCCGCCAGCCTCGAAAGGCTGCTCGAGGAGGGGGCGATCGGCCAGGTCAACCTGCCCGGGCTGATCGATCCGCGGACGTTCGAGGTCGCTGCCGGCCACGTGCAGAGCGGCCGCGCCCGTCTCGTCGCCTCGGACGGACACGATCTCGCTCAGCGCACCATGCGCCTCGACCGGCTCGACGAGATCCCCGGACCCCGTCGGCTACGCACTCTGGTGGAGGAGGCGATGACGGTGCAGCCGCGCCGGATCTTCGAGCTGCACCGAGCGGGCTGAGTGGCCGGCCCGAAGCCGACCCCCGGAAGCGCCCGGATCAGTTGCCGTCGGCCCGGGTCTCGATCGTCGTCGACGGCTCGCGATCGTCGTCCTCGACGACCGAGATCGCGATGCCGGCGCCGGCGGCTCCCAGACCGATGAGCGCGATCCTGCCGCGTCGCCCGTCGTCGGCGACGATCGCGGCGAGATCGCAGTCGCCGCCGGTACGATCTTCGGCGTCACCGCTCTCCACCGCCTCGGCGACCTCTTGGCCCTGGACGACCTCGGCGCCTTCGTCGAGGGAGACACCGAGCCCGTCGGCGAGCTCGATGGTGGTCTCGGAGATCGAGGCGATGCAGTGCACCTCGGCACCGTCGGCGCCGCGCAGCAGCACCGCGAGGTCCTCGTCGATGCCGCCGGTGCTGTCGACGTTGAGCAGGGTGGCCCCTTCGTCGACAGCCGAGGTCAGCACCGCGGGTTCGACTGTCTGGGCGACGTCGCCGCCGCCACCGAGCGCCACCGTGGCGCCGGCCTGCCACCGGGTGTCCGGATCCCCGGCCAGCGAGACGGAGCCGTCGAGCACCTTGATCAGGAGGGCTTCCGCGTCGAGTGAGAACTCGGCGCTCGAGCGCGGCTCGACGACCACCGTGGTGCGGCCGCTGAGGAAGACCTGGACCGGATCGTTGGCCGCCGTCACCTGGCTGCCCGGCCAGACCGGGTCCAGCACCTCGGAACCCGCGGTCGAGTATCCGACGGGCGCCGAGGAGCTCGCCAGGGCCGCGGTGGCGACGAACAGTGCGGTGCCGACGAGGACATGGCTGCGGGCTTGGATGCGCATGGGTACAGGTCCCCCGAAGGGCGTGGGAGCCTGGAGGATACCAGAGACCGCCGCTCTTCGGCGCCTCGAGGGCCGACGGGATCCCGCTCGGTGGTAGCCTCTCAGCCGCTGCCCGCAGCTCGCCGACCGCCTCGAAAATCGCCTCGACTGAGGTTTCGCGATGGACCGGGAGTCCTACTTCAACGAAGACCTGCGCCGCCACGGCGGTGGCGGCGTGGGGCCGGGCGCGCGCAGGGGCGACAACGATCCCTCGGAGGGGATCAAGGTACGCCAGCTGATCGAGTCGATCAGGGTCCGGATCTTCACCGTGGTCCTGGTCTGGCTGCTCACCGTCGTCGTCATGGTGGTGCACGTCTGGACCCAGACGCCGCTCTACCGGTCGACCGCAACGCTCGAGATCGAGCCGAAGCAGAACCTGCTGCCCTACCAGGATCTCTCGGCCCGCGGCGGCGACCAGAGCAACATCGAGACGCAGATCACCCTGCTGCGCAGCGGCAACCTGCTGGCCAAGGTCGTCGAGCGCCTCGAGCTGACCACCCGGCCCGAGTTCGTGCGCTCGGTCGATCGGGGCTTCTTCCTCGACGCCGCCGAGGCCGGGCTCGATCTGATCAAGAACGGCTTCCGGCCGCGTCGCCGCGGCGAAGCGCTCTCGGAAGCCGGGGCCCTGCGTCGGCTGCAGGAGAATCTGTCGATCGCGCCGGTGGGCAACACCCAGCTGGTGCGGGTCTCCTACTCGTCGCCCGACCCGGACCTGTCGACCGACGTGGCGGGCGCGATCGCCCTGACCTTCATCGAGACCACGCTGCAGACCCGGTACGACGCCACCAGGCGTGCCGTGAAGTTCCTCGAGGATCAACTCGCCGAGCTCGAGAACGAGATCGAGGACTCGCAGGACCAGTTGCTCGCTTTCGCCCGCAGCCGCGACCTCGACGTCGACGGCGAGTCCGCCTCGTCGCGCCGCGTCGGCGATCTGGCGCGGCTGCAGACCGAGGCGGAGGCCGAGGCGGCCAGACTGCGCTCCTACGTCGACACCCTGAGGGCCGGCCGCACCGAGGGCGTGCCCGACACCGCGAAGACGCAGGAGCTGCGGGCGCTCGAGGCGCAGATCGCGCGCCAGGAGCAGGAGCTGGCAGCGCTCTCGGCTCGCTACGGCCCCGAGTGGCCGTCGGTGCGGCAGACCCGGTCGGAGCTCGCCGAGCTACGCCGCGATCTGAGCGCCGCCGGCGGCCGTGCCGCCGATGCCGTGCTGCAGCAGTACCGCGCCGCGCAGCGCCGGGCCGACAGCTTCGCCGCCCAGATCCGCGCCGAGCGTCGCTCCTCCGACCGCGAGAGTGAGGCGGCGGTACAGCTGGAGATCCTCGAGCGCAAGACGCAGACCAACAAGCAGCTCTACGACGGCATCCTGCAGCGCCTGCGCGAGACCGACATCGTCGCCGAGCTGCAGAAGGAGGGCATCCGGATCTCGATCCCGGCGACCCGCCCCAACAGCCAGTACGCGCCCAACAAGACGCGCTCGACGCTGTTCGCGCTCGGCATCGGTCTGGCGCTCGGCATCGCCGCGGCGCTGGGGCTCGAGTTCCTCGATCAGACCGTCAAGAGCTCCGACCACATCACCGAGAGCATCGGACTTCCGGTGCTGGGTACGGTGCCTTCGATCGGCAAGCAGGAGGGGAACTGGCTGGCCGCCAAGCTCAAGCTGCCGCGTCGCAAGCCCAGCCGCACGCCTCCGAAGCTGCTCGAGCCGAAGGGCGATCGGCGCTCCAACATCGTGCGTGAGTCGTATCGTTCGGTGCGGACCTCGCTGCTGCTCTCCTCGGCCAGCGAGCCACCGCGAACGATCCTGGTGACGTCGGCGTTGCCGGCCGAGGGCAAGTCGACCACGGTCGCCAACATGGCGATCTCGTTCGCGAACAACAACGCCCGCACCCTCATCATCGATCTCGACCTGCGCAAGCCCGCGCTGGCGCCTCTCTTCGAGGTCGACTCCGAGAACGGGATGAGCAAGTTCCTCGCCGGTCGGGCGGAGTTCGCCGACCTGCTGCAGCAGACCAAGCACAAGAATCTGGCCTTGGTGAGCGCCGGGCCGTGCCCGCCGAATCCCACCGAGCTGCTCGGCTCGAAGCGCATGCGCTGGTGCCTGGGCGTGGCGAGCGAGCACTTCGACGTGGTGCTGATCGACAGCCCGCCGTCGCTCGAGCTGAGCGACGCTCTCACCGTCTCTCCCTACGTCGACGGCGTGGTGATCGTGGCGCGCGCCGGTCAGACGCCGCGCGAGGCGGTGCGCCGCACCAGCCTGCGCTTCCAGCGCGCCGGCGCCCGCATCCTGGGAGCGCTGATCAACGGCGCCGACCTGCGCAACCCGGATTACGGCTACTACTACTCGGGCTACCTCTCGCGCACCTACGACTACCACTACGCGGGCACCTCCGCCGACGGCTGAGCGGCGCGGACCCGGAGAGCAGACGGGTGTTGCGACGCACGTTGTGCTGGGCGGTCGCGTCGGGTGCGGCGGCGCTGCAGGCCTGGATGCTGTGGAGCTACGGAGCGACCTCACAGGGACCGCTGCTCGAGGCGGTGGTCGCAGCCGCTGCCCTCGGCCTGCTCGCGCTGCTGGTGGCGGTCCGGCCGGCCCGGCTGGGAGTCGTCTACTGGGGTGTCGGCGCCGTCGCGGCCCTCGGCGTTCTGCTGCTGCCGACGGTGCGCGCCGAGGGTTGGTCGGTGCTGCTGCTGGGCTGGGTCTTCTTCGGCCTGCCGGCGCTGCTCTCGAGCGAGGTGCCGGAGTCCGGTCGCATCGCCGCGATCGCCAGGGCGCTGGTCGTGGTCGTCTGCCTGTTCGGCGTCGCCGAGGCCGTGGCCGGGGTGCTGCAGGGGCGCGGGCTCCTGCCGATCAACTTCGTGCACGGGGTCACCGGCACCTACGTCAGCCCGAACCACTTCGCCGGCCTCATCGTGCTCACCTGCCTGACTGCGATCGGCGTGCTGGCGGGGTTCGCTGCGGGTGCGGCGGCTGCACCGGTGCGGCGGGTCGCAGCGGCGCTGCTCGCCGCCGCCGTGGTCCCGTTGCTCGGCGCGGCGGTCTTCGCGTCGCGGAGTCGCGGCGGGCTGCTCGCCCTGACGGCAGGGGCGCTGATCCTGATCACTCTGCTGGCGGCGCGCAGCCGGACGGGCGAGGCCCTGGTGTCGGCCGCCTCGCGACGGCTGGCGGAGCGCAGGATCACCGCGACGTTGCCCGCGGCGCTGCTGCTCGGCGCCGCGGTCGCCGCTACAGCGGTGGCGCTGCACGCCGAGGGTCGCAAGCTCGGTGGACGGCCGGCGCTGTGGAGCGACAGCTTGCGCCTGATCGCTGACCATCCGCTGCTCGGCGTCGGCCCGCGCACCTTCCGCTGGCGCTTCACTCCCTACCAGTCGGAGAACTTCGACGACCGCTACGACTTCGTCCACAACGACTTCCTGCAGGCGGCGGTGGACTACGGCGTGCCGCTGGCGATCGCCTTCTGGGCCTTCGTCACCTGGCAGCTCGCGAGCTGCGCCCGCCGTGCCCGCGGGAGCTCGCCTGAGGCGCCGTGGATGCTCGGTCTGGCGGCGGGGATCGGCGCCGTGTGGGTCCACAGCCTGGTCGACTTCAACCTCCAGATACCCGGCACCTGGACGGTCTTCTGCCTGATGCTCGGCGTCGTCTGGTGGTCGCGCAGTCAACGCACGCAGCGGCGGCCGGATCGCCCCGGACGAGATCGGCCGACCCGAGGCGGCGCCTGGATCGTGGCCGCGGTGGCGCTCCTGGTAGCGGCGGCGGGGGCGAGGTCGGCGGCGCGCTGGCAGGCGCTCGAGATCGCCACGCAGTCGGCCGGACGGGACGAGCTCGAGAGAGCGCTCCGTCTCGATCCAGGCAATGCGGCGATCGGCCTGCGCCTCGGCGAGACGCTGCTCGCCGCCGGCGAGATCGACGCGGCGCTCGGGGTGCTGGCGGCCGCCGAACGCGCCCACCCCGAGGCCTGGACGGTGGTCTTCGCCCGCGCCCGCGCCCTCGAACGCGCCGGCCAGCTCGACGCGGCGGAGCTCCGCTATCGGCATGCCGAGGCGCTGCTTCCGCGCATCGGCGCGGCGCCGCGCTACCGGTTCGAGGTCGCACTGTTCCTGGCCCGTCGCGGTGAGATCGCAGCGTCGCGAGCGATGCTGGAGCGGGCGCTCGAGATCGACCGCGACCTGCGGCGGGAGGCTTTCGAGCTGCTCCTGCTCGCCGATCCGTCCGCCGGTCTGCTGCGGCGGGTCTGGCCCGAGAGTCGTGCACTGCAGCTGGCGCTGGTCGACCTGGCAGTCGCCGCCGAGCCCGTCCGCCGACCAGCGGTCGGCGACGACGCGGCGCGATCGGCGCCCGGTGGAGTCCTCGCGGCGCTGGTCGCCGAGCGCCTCGAGCCGCTGCTCGTCGATCCGCAGGTCGAGCTCGCCGAGCTGCGCGGCGCCTTCGCGTGGTTGCTGCGCGAGGGGCCGGTGGAGAGGGCGGTCGAGGCGTGGCGGCGGGCCACCGCAGCCCGTGGTCTCGTGGACCCCGGCTGGCCGGAGCAGCATCTCGCCTGGGACCCGGAGCTGCGGTGCGACGCGGCTTCGGGAGTCGGCTTCGCCCGCGGCCTGGAGCGTGGCGTCGACGCGTCGTGGGCGGGCGCGGGTGGGCGGCATGACGGCTTGCTGCTCAGCACCGACCGCCCACGCCGGCTGCTGCGCCAGCCGGTGGTGCTGCCGCGCGGTCGCGGTGCCCGCATGGTGATCGAGTGGAGCAGCCGGCAGTCGGCGGCGGGCCTGCGGCTGGTGCTGCGCACCAGCGGCGGCGACCAGGTCGTGGCCGAGGTCGAGCCGGGCCGCAGCGAGATCGATCTCGGTCCTGCCCTCGCTGGGTCGGGGGACGTCTGGGCGCTGGCGGAGCTGCGACTCGAGGCGCTGCTGGCGACGGCGGACTCGCCGGCCGACCCTTGGAGCGGCGTCGTTTCGCGGCTCGCGGTTTTGCCCGTAGGATCCGGCCCGACCCTCGCCGTCGACGAAACCCCTTTGGCCCACGACCCCTCTGGAGATCCGTGAAGAACGCAGCGAAGAACCGTCCGGAGAACCGCCCAGGAGATCGCCCGAAGGACCGCTGGAGGAGAGCGACGAGGATCATGAGGCTCGGCGGCCCGAGGCTCGGTCTGGCGCTGGGACTCGCCCCGGTGCTCGCCCTCGCCGCCGCCACGGCGTCTCCGGCCCAGTTCGTCCAGTATGCGCGCTCCGGCGGAGTCAGCTTCCCGCTGATCCCGGACCAGGAGGCGTTCGACGAGGCGATGGACGGCGCTCTGTGGCGGGGTGGACGCTGGTTCGCCGACCCGTGGATCGGTATCCGCAGCATCGGCTACTCGGAGGGCTTCACTCTCGATCAGGGCGACGGAGAGGGGCAGCGTGGCGACACCGGCGTCCAGGCGAGCGGCGGCGCCGGGTTGCGCATCTACCGTCCGATCGGCGGCCGCGGCACCTGGGCCACCCACGTGCTGCCGGAGTACACCTGGTTCGAGCGCGGCGACCGCAGCCGCTTCAACGGACGCTTCGGCACCGGAGTCTTCGCCAACCTCGGGGGCCTGCTGCTGCAGGCGACCGCGACGCGCCAGGACGAGCTCGAGTTCTTCAGTCGTCAGATCGAGGACCAGATCTCGCAGCGTCGCGACGAGCTGAGCCTGGCGGCTGAGCTGGGCCTCTTCGGAGCCCTGTCGCTGCACCTGCAGGGGGCCGTGCGCGAGATCGAGTCGCTCGAGGACGGCGAGAGCTTCGACTTCCTGCGCCAGCTCGATCGCGAAGAGACCAGCATCACCGCGGGGTTCCGGCTGCGCAGCAGCGATGGCCTGATGTTCGGCTTCGGCGCCGGTGTGGTGCAGACCGACATCGTGCCGTCCGCGACGCTCGGGCTCGGCGTCGACCGTTCGAGTGACGGCAGCCTGATCTACGGCGAGCTCAGCCGGCCGAGCGACAGCTTCGATCTGCGCGCCAACGCGCAACTGCTGCGTCTCGACTTCGATGCCGGGCCGACGCCGCTCGAGCTCGATGAGGTGACCGGCCAGCTCGGCCTCAGCCGCCGGCTCGGCGGCCGCTTCGCCCTCGACGCCTACTACCGTCGCACCGCCGGTCTGGGGCTCGGCGCCGACCTGGCCTACTTCCTCGACTCCTCGGTCGGGCTCGGAGCGAGCACACCGCTGGGCTCGGTCGGCGCCCTGAGGGCCTTCGTCGAGACGGGCAACAACGACTACCGGAACTTCCTCGCCGACAGCGCCGAGCGCGAGGACGACTACACCGCCTACGGTGTGGCGCTCAACCTGCGACACCGCACCGGAGTCGGCGTCTACCTCGAAGGGCGGGAGACCGACTACGACTCGAACCTGCCTGGCTTCGACCGCAAGGTCACCACGGTGCGGGGCGGGCTGAATCTGGGGCTGTCGCTGACGCTGCGCCGCAGCCTGGTGTTCGGCGACGACGGCTCGCCCTGGGTCTGACCCCGCGGGGGAAAAGGGTGGGGCGGGGGTGAGGCGGTCAGCCGCCGACCGGCAGGATCAGCCCGATCGCCCGCAGGGCATGGAGCAGGCGCACGTTGTCGTCGGGCTCGAGCGGCGGCTCCTGGATCAGCTCGCCGACGTCACGCTGGCCGTCGATGCTGAGGAACAGCGCGTACTCGGTCTCGTCGAGGGCGGCATCGATGATCGCTTCGCTGTCGTGCACCTGGGCGTAGCGAGCCTCCTTGCCGCCGAGGCTCGCGAGCATGCGGTCGACCGCGGGAGCGCGCCGATTTCCCTTGAGCACCATGTGCTTGAGGGGGATCTGGATGCGGATCGGCTGGTCGTCGCGCAGCTCACCGAGCTCGAACGACACGGCGCCGCTCTCCCAGCTGAACAGGCTCCAGGCGATGTTGGCGACCTGCTGCTGCACCAGGGTGCGGATCTGGTTGGGGAGCAGCAGCTGCTGTTCCATCAGCATCGTGCCGAGCCGCTTCTGCTTGAAGTCGGGCAGATCGCGCAGGCGCTCGATCGCCTCACGGGTGAGCACGCGGCGGCGCACCAGGTGGGCACCGAGCGAGTCGCGGCGATCGGAAGAGCTGGCGAACAGCACGTAGCCGTCGCGCAGGTGGAGCTGCTTGCGGACCCCGTCCTGCTCCGCTTCGAGCACTCCGGAGAGCCGATGGCGGTCGATCCGGGCCAGCAGGTCGGCCAGCGACTGCTCGGCGAGGTCGGCGTGGAAGACGTGGCGGGTGCCGCCGAGAGTCACCGTCGGCGGGCGGTGCGTTCCGTGATGGGTCTGCTGGGCGGTCGCGGTGAGTTCGTACATGGTGTGGTCCTCCTCGGGCGGGACTAGTTTAGCTAGTTAAACGAGAAAATCAAGTCCACAATCCAACGATTTGCCGTGACTCTGCACCGGCCGCCTGTTGACACCCGGTCCGGGGTCGGCTAGCGCCTGGTGATGCGCGCTAAGATCCTTTGCAGAGAGGACGATAGACGCTTTGAGGACACGGCACAGACGACGCGCTGGCGCACCGTCGGAGCTGACCTCTTCCTCGGCAACCGGTCCGGGCGGCGCCAGCGCGCGACGGCAGGCTTGCCCGTGAGCGCAGGCGCCGCGCCGACGCTGCGTCTGCTGCTCACCGCCGATTGGCAGATCGGCCTGCGTGCCGGCCAGCTGCGTGAACGGGCCGGCGACCTGCGGCGCGAGCGCCTGCGTGCGGCGCGCCGCACCCTCGAGGTGGCGCGGTCGAGCGGCTGTGAGCTGGTGGTGGTGGCGGGCGACCTCTTCGACCGACCCGACGTCGACGCCGACGCGGTCGACGGCGTCGTCTCGCTCTTCGCCGAGTTCTCCGACATCCCGATCCTGGTCCTGCCGGGCAACCACGACCCGGTCTGCGAGGGAGACGTCTGGGGCCGCCGCGAGTGGCGTTCGGCGCCTGCCCACGTGCACCTGTTGCGCGAGGCGAGGGAGATCGAGCTGTCGAGTCTGGTCGGCGGTGAGGTGGCGCCGGCTGCGCTCTATCCCTGCCCGATCGGCCAGAAGCAGAGCCGCCTCGATCCCACCGGCTGGATTCCCTCCCGCGCCGAGGGCGACGAGCGGCTGCGCCTCGGCATCGCCCACGGCAGCCTCGACTCGATGGGCAAGGCGACGAACTTCCCGATCGCGCACCGGCGCGCCGAGCTGGCGGGGCTCGACTTCCTCGCCCTCGGCGACTGGCACGGCACGACGATCCTCGAGCGCGCCGCCTATCCCGGCACCCCCGAGCAGTGCAGCTTCGGCGAGCAGGGCGCCGGCTCGGCGCTGGTGGTGACCCTGCGGCGCGGGGCGCCGCCCCAGATCGAGCAGCATCGCGTCGGGCGCTTCCACTGGGTGCAGGAGGAGGTCGAGGTGCGCTCGGCCAGCGACCTGCAGGCGCTGCGGCACGTCTTCGACGCGGGAGGGAGCGCACCCGAGAGCACCATCGCGCGTCTGCGCCTCGAGCTTGCGGGGGGCGATCTGCAGCTGATCGAGCGCAGCGAGGGGTTGCTCGAGCAGCTGCGCGAAGAGCTCTTCTTCCTCGACGCCGCACTCGAGGTCCTCGACCTGTCGGAGGTCGAGTTCGAGTCGCCGCTGCTGGCGGCGCTCGACGCGTCGCTGCACGCGCTCGAGCAAGGCGAACCGGTTCCAGATGCGCTCGACGAGCTGCGGGCCGCGCCGCTCGAGGTGGTGCGCGAGGCCAGGCTTCAGCTGCGTCGGTGGATGGGTGCGGCGCGCGGCGAGCTCGAGGAGGCGGAAGCGTGATCCTGGAGGAGGTGCGGCTGCGCAATTGGCGCGGGGTGCGGGGCGAGGACGGGGAGCGCGCAGCGCGCTTCCAGCCCGGGCTCAACCTGCTCGTCGGCCCCAACGAATCGGGCAAGTCGAGCCTGCTCGAGGCGGTGTTGCGCGGCCTGCTCGACCGCCACGGATCGCGCACCGTCGACCTGCGTCGAGTGCGGCCGTGGGGCAGCTCGCTGGCGCCCGAGGTGCGTCTGGTGCTGCACGCCGGCGGTCAGCGTCTGCGGGTAGAGAAGCGCTTCCTCAGCGATCCCTTCGCCCGCGTCTACGTCGAGCGTCAGGGTCGTTTCGAGCTCACCCACGAGGGCGACCGCGCCGACCTCCACCTGCGCAAACTGCTGCTCGAGGAGTCCAAGCGCGGCTCCGCGAAGGCCAGTCACCGAGGTATCGCGCAGGCGCTCTGGTACCTGCAGCGCGACGACCCCCTGCCGCGCCAGTGGAGCGATGCGCTCGAGGAGGGGCTGGCGAGCCTGGTCGGCAGCGTGCTCACCGACCCGCTGCAGGACCGGGTGCTGCAGCGCCTGCGCGGCGAGCTGGCTTCGCTGTTCACCCCGACCGGCCGGATCAAGGCGCGCAGCGAGCTCAAGGGCTCTCAGGACGAGCGGGATGCGCTGCGTCGGGAGCTCGAGGAGCGGCGCCGCGACATCGGCCGCGCCGAGCGCTATCGCGAGGAGCTCGAAGGGTTCCAGCGCCAGCGCGGCGAGGCCGAAGAGCGCCTGCGGGCGGTGCGCGAGGAGCGCCGCCAGCTCGATCTGCGCAGCGCCGGCGCGCCGGAGCTCGAGGAGGAGATCGCGCGTCTGTCGCGCGGCCTCGAGGAGCTGCGGGGCGAGCGCGAGCGGGGACGGAGGCGGCTGGCGGAGCTCGAGCAGGCCGGCGAACGGCTGCAGGCGGCCGCCGTCGAGCTCGAGCGGCACGAGGATCGCGAGGCCCAGCTGCGGGTCGCGGTGCGCGAGCACCGCCGGGCGGCCGAGCGTCACGCACGGCGGTGGGAGGACGAGCTGCAACCGAAGCTTGTCCTTGTGCGCTCGGAGATCGAAGACCTGCGCACCAAGATGCGCATCGAGCAGCTCGAGGCCGAGCTCGAGGCGATCGACCGCAGGATGGCCCGGATCGAACAACTCGAGGCGCAGCTGGCGGAGGCCCGGCAGGCGCTGACCGTTCTCGGCCCGGCCGAGCTCGACGACGTGCAGGAGGCGCGGCGGCTGCACGAGCGCGCCACCGTGCTCCGTGCCCAGACCGAGGCGGCGGCGATCGTCGTCGAGTGGTCGCTCGATCGCGACGTCGAGGTGGCGGTCGACCCCGACGACGAGCCGACCTCCCGCTCCGCGAGGCGCCTGGTGACGCGGCCGACGGCGCTGCGGATCGACGGCGTCGGCACCTTCCACGTGCGCAGCAACGACCAGAAGCTGGAGACGATGGACCAGGAGTCGCGGCGCACCAGGGAGCGGTTGACGGTGCTGCTCGAGCGCTGCCGGGCCGAGTCGGTGGAGGAGCTGCTCGAGCGCTCGCGACAGGCCGGCGAGCTGCGACGCAGGGTCGGCGAGCTGGCGGCCCGCCTGGCCGAGTCCCTCGAGCAGGGCGACGAGCCGGCGGACGACGGTGACGGCGCGCGTTCACCGAGCGCCGCACTGGCGACGCGGCGGCGCGAGCTGGCGGCCGAGCTGGCGGCGTTGCGCGCGGCGGCGCCTCAGGCGGTGCTGCCCGGCATGGAGGACTGGGCCGAGGAGCGCACGCTCGACCAGCTCCGGGTGCTCGAGGAGCGTCGCCAGCGACTCGAGAAGCAGATCCGGGAGGAGCGCGAGGCCGAGCAGGCCGCCCAGCAGGCGTGCCTCGAGCGCAACGAGGAGCTGGTCGCCGCGGGTCAGTTGGCCGCCGGGCTGCGCGCCGAGAGCGGCGCCCACCGGGCCGAGCTCGAACGGCACCAGAGCGCCTTCGGCAGCGTCTCGACCCAGCGTCAGCGCCAGGCTCAGCTGCAGCAGGAGGAGCAACGCCTCGACGAGTCGCTGGAGGAGCGGCGGCAGACCTGGCGCGAGCAGGTCGAGCGCCCGCGCGAACGTCAGCAGGAGCTGGCGCGCCAGGAGGCCGAGTGGGTCGAGCGGCTGCGCCAGCTCGATGCCGAGCGGGCGGACCGCCGGGCGCGGATCGAGGAGGTCACCGGACTCGGGCTGGACAGCCGCATCGGCGACCTCGAGGGCAAGCTCGCGGCGGTCGAGGACCGCTGCGCCACTCTGGAGCGTCGCGCCGAGGCCACCCGGCTGCTCGGCGAGCTGGTCGCCTTCCACGAGGCGGACCAGAACGCCTCCCTGGTCGAGCCGGTGCGCGAGCTGCTCGACCGTTGGCTCGGCCAGCTGACCGAGGAACGTTACCGGGGTGTCTCGCTGGGAGACGATCTGGTGCCCTCCGGCGTGCAGCCGAGCGGCTACGACGAGAGTCAGCCGCTGGAGAGCGTCAGCCACGGCTCGTACGAACAGATCGCGGTGCTGCTGCGCCTCGCCCTCGGCGTGCTGCTCAGCAGCGACGAGCGCCAGTTGGTGGTGCTCGACGACGGGCTGGTCAACGCAGACGCGACGCGCCAGCAGCGGCTGCTGCCGATCCTCGAGGAGGCAGCGCAGCACTGCCAGGTGATCGTCGCCACCTGCCAGCCCTCGGCCTACGCCGGGCTCGACGCCCATACCATCGAGCTCGAGGCCACACCGCGCTGGAGCCCCAGGGTGTTGGCGCGCGACGCCGAGCCGGGATCCTCGTCTCGTTGAGCGATCCGCAGGCTCCTCCGCCTCCCGACTCCGATCCCGAAGACCCGTTCGGCGACCTGTGGAGCGGTGACGAGCGCGTCCGCGGCGGGGACGACGGGGACGACAGGGGCAGCGGCGACGGGCTGCACGTGCGTCGTGAGTTCCTCGGCGACGACGGGCCGCTGCTGCCGCGCGCGGCGGCCTGGATCGTCGAGCAGTACGGCGAGCCGGGGAGGCTCGATCTCGAGCGCACGCTGGTGGTGGTCAGCGGTCGCCGCGCCGGCAGATCCCTGCTCGCCCACCTGGTCTCGGCGGCCGGCCCGCGGATGGTCTTCCCTCCGCGCGCGGTGACGGTGGGCGCCCTGGTCGAGGTGCTGCAACCGCCCCGGATCGAGGTCGCCGGTCCCCTGGAAGAGCTGGTGGCGCGCACCGTCGCCCTGCGCGGCGCGCCCCGCGAGGAGATCTCGGCGGCCTTCGGCGAGGTGCCGGCGGCCGATGACGAGAGCGCCTGGATGGAGATCGCCACGACCTGCCAGTCGGTCGAGCGGGAGCTCTCCGGCGCCGCGTTCGGAGTGCGCGACGCCATCCGCCTGCTCGCACGCAGCGGTGTCTACGCGGCTCTCGAGGACGACGAGATGGCGCGCTGGCGGGCGCTCGGAGCGCTGGTCGAGGCGAGCGAGGCGGAGCTCGAGGAGCGTGGCCTCCAGAGTCGTTGGTTGCACCGTCGCCGGGCCGCCTTCGCCGGCGCAGCGCGCGATCGCTGGGAGCGCGACTGGCAGCGGGTGGTGCTCGTCGGCGTCGTCGAGCTCGGCCGCCTGCAGCGCCAGGTGATCGAACGCAGTGGCCTCGAGGTGGTCTCGCTGGTGCACTGCGAAGCCGGTCTCGCCGAGCTGTTCGACGGGTGGGGCGGCGTGCTGGCGCGTCGCTGGCAACGCAAGGTCCCGCGCGGCCGGAGTGGGGCGGACGCGGTCCGCAGCGGCGCCCGTGGAACGCCGGGCGCCGGCAGTGTCCCGGTCGAGACCGTCGTCGTCGAGAGGCCGGTCGACCAGGCCGCCGCGGTGGCCCGGCTGCTCGCCGCCGACGGAGCCGTGAGCCGGCCCGCGACGTCGCACACCGTCGTTGCGGTTCCCGACGCACGCCTGGCGCGCGCCGTCGGCGACGCACTGGCCGGGATCGGACGGTCGAGTCACAGCCCGTTCGGGCGACCGCTGGCCGCCAGCCAGCCGATGGTGGCGCTGCGGGCGCTGGTCGGCTACGCGGAGAGGCGCGGGGTCGACGACCTGGCTCGACTGGTGCGCCTGCCCGCCTTCGCCCGCTGGGTCGAACGCCAGGGTGGCGACGAACCCGATGCGGAGCCGGCGGACGGCGGCGGAGCCGGTGCCTCGCTGGTGCGTCGACGCGAGCTGCTGGCGGCCGTGGAGCGGCACGACTGGCCGACGCTCCTCGATCACTACGCGGCGGTGTCGCAGGTGCGCCGGCTTCCGACCGGGGCCGAGGGCTGGCGCCAGCTGCCCGGCGAGCCTGCGGTGGTGGCGGCGCTGCGCCGGCTCGATCGTTGTGCATCGCGACTGCTGGCCGGCAGCGCCGAGCCGGGCGACGGCGGCGAGGCCCTCGACGCGGCGGAGCGACTGGTGGCGCCGCTCGTCGAGCTCTTCGGCGACGTGCGGGCGGCCGCCGCGGGGGACACTGCCGTCGCCTCGCCCGGCCGGCATGACGGCGAGGCGTGGGGACCGGCGGAGTGGGCTGCGCTGGAACGTCTCGGCGACGAGCTGCGCGCCCTGGCGCGGCTGCCGGAGGCCCGGCGCTGGAGCGATCGCGCAGCCTTCGAGGCGATCTCCGCGGTGCTCCGCGAGGAGGGCCCGTCTTCGCCGCAGTCGACGGTGCACGAGGCGAGCCGGCTCGGCGAGGCCGCCACTGCAGGGGAAGCGACGGCGCCGATTCCGGTCGAGGTTCCGGTCGAGGTTCCGGTCGAGATCGTCGGCTGGCTCGAGGTCGCCCACGACGACGCGCCCGAGGCGGTGGTGGTGGGTCTCAACGAGGGGTACGTGCCGGCGCGGCGTTCCGCCGATCCCTTCCTCGGCGAGTCGGTGCGCAGCGCTCTGGGCCTTGCCGACGACGCCCAACGCCTCGGTCGCGACCGCTTCCTGCTGCGTTCCCTGGCGCGCAGCCGCCAGCGTCTGACCCTGGTCGCCGGGAGGCGCACGGCGGATGGCGAGCCGCTGCTGCCGAGCCGGTTGCTGCTCGAGGACGAGGGCGCCGAGCTGGCGCGGTCGGTGGCTGCCTTCTTCGGCCCCGCCGCCGCGCACCTCGGCGACGCCGCCGCATCGTCGCTGCTGGTCGCCGAGCCGTACCGGCCCCCGGCGCCCGACCAGGGGATCGCGCTGCCCGAGCGGCTGCCGGTGACAGCGTTCCGCGACTACCTCCAGTGTCCGTACCGCTTCTACCTCAGGCACGTGCTCGCAGTGCAGAGCGTGGCGGCGCCGCAGCCCGAGCTCGACGCTCCGCTCTTCGGGGTGCTGGCCCACGAGGTGCTTCAGCGCTTCGCCCAGGGACCGCTGCAGGCCAGCCGCGACGCCGCGACGATCTCGCGCTGGCTGCTGCGCGAGCTCGAGGCCCTGGCGCGCCGTCAACTCGGCACCGAGCTTCCGCCCGCGGTGCAGGTGCAGCTGCACCAGCTGGCCCGGCGCCTCGACCGCTTCGCCGCCTGGCAGGCGCAGCAGGCAGAGCAGGGCTGGCGGATCGAGAACGAGTGGACCGAGCGCCGCGCCGAAGCCGAGCTGGACCTCGAGGGCGGTCGCCGGGTGACCGTGGTCGGGCGCATCGACCGGGTCGACGTGCATCCGCGTTTCGGGGTGCGGGTCATCGACTACAAGACCGGCGATTCACCGCTGAAGCCGAAGCAGGTGCATCTGCGCGGCGGCCGCTGGGTCGACCTGCAGCTGCCGCTCTACCGCCACCTGGTGTCGCACGCCCGTCTCGCCGATCGCCCCGAGCTCGGCTTCTACGCTCTGTCGAAGAAGCTCGCGGCGGAGCCCTGGCTCGCCGTCGACTGGGACGAGGCGCAGCACCAGGAGGCGCTCGCGGTCGCCCGCGAGACCGCCGCCGCGATCCTGGCGCGACGTTTCTGGCCGCCGGCGGAGCCGCCCAGGTACGCCGACGGCTACGAGTGGATCTGTGGAGACAGCCTGCCCTCGTTCGAGCGGGCCGCCGGGATCGATGCGCCGGAGGGAGCGCAGGCATGAGCGACGCGGCGACCGGCGCCCACGGATCCCCGGTGGGGCATCGGGTGATCCGGGCCGACGCCGGCACCGGCAAGACCTACAGTTTGACGATCCACTTCCTGCGCCTGGTCGCCTCCGGCGTCGATCCCGGCCGCATCGTCGCGGTCACCTTCACCCGCAAGGCGGCCGGCGAGATCCTCGAACGGGTGCTGCTGCGTCTCGCCGAGGCGGTGCTCGACGCCTCCGCCGCCCGCAGGCTCGAGCGCGAGGTCGCAGCCGATGTCCCGCCGGCGGCGCTGCGCCAGCCCGAGGTGCGTTCGCGGCCGGACTGCGAGTCGGCGCTGGCGGCGACGTGGCTCGAGCTGCTGGTGCGCAACCTGCCGCGGCTGCAGATCTCGACCCTGGACGGCTTCTTCCTCCGCCTGGTGTCGGGGTTCCGCTTCGAGATGGGTCTCGGGCGTCTCGACCGCGTCGGCGCCGCGACCGACCCGGCCCTCGAGCCACTGCGGCGCTCCACCGTCGAACGCATGCTGCACGAGGAGCGCGGCCGCGACGGTCTCGAGGCCCTCAGCGACCTGGTGTCGCGGCTCTACCGCGGCGACGCGGCGCGCTCGGTCTCGCGCAGCCTCGATCTGGTGGTCCGCGAGCTCGACGCGCTCTACCGCGAGGCGCCGGGGCGCGAGACCTGGAGCGGCGTGCCGGAGCCCTACCGGCGCATCTCGGACGAGGAGCTGGAGCGCTACTGCAGCGAGGTCGAGCGCCGCGTGCGCGAGGGCGGCACCGGCAACAAGAGGTTCGACGTCGCCTTGTCGGCGCTCGTCGACGCGCTGCGCTCCGGTTCCTGGCAGGCGGCGATCACCGGCAAGCTCGCAGACTGGTACACGGTCGGCGCCGCGCTGACCTACCACAACCGCTCCCTGCCGCAGTCGCTGGCCGAGCCCCTGGCGCCGCTCTTCGAGCACGCCGCGGCGATGGTGCTGCGCGAGCAGAACCTGCGCACGGCCGCCACCCACGACGTGCTGCGCTGCTTCACCGAGCTGTGGAGCGAGGCGCTCCGCCGGCGCGGCTTCGCTCTCTTCGACGAGCTGGTCGAGCGCTCGGGGAGCTTCCTGACCGCGGCCGGGCCGGGAGCCGCAGAGCGTGCTTCGGGAGAGCTGGAGGCCAGCGAGCTGGCGCTGCGGCTGCTCTACCGGCTCGACATGCAGGTGGAGCATCTGCTGCTCGACGAGTTCCAGGACACCTCGCGGGCGCAGTGGAAGGCGCTGGCGCCGCTCGCCGACGAGCTGCTCGCCTGGGGCGACGGATCCCGCACGCTGTGGGCGGTGGGTGACCCCAAGCAGGCGATCTACGGCTGGCGCGGCGGTTGTGTCGAGCTCTTCGACGAGCTCGAGGAGCGCGTCGCGGCCGCCGGGGGGACCAGCGGCGAGCTGTCGAAGAGCTATCGCAGCGCGCCGCAGGTGGTGGCGGCGGTCAACCGGGTCTTCGGCGGTTTCGATCCGTCGATGCTGGGCGAGGCGCTGTGCCCGGCCGCCCGACGCTGGCTCGAGCGCTTCCGGCAGCACACCACCGAGCGCGGCGAGCTGCCTGGCGCCGTGGTGTTGCGGACGACGGGGGCGTGGGAGGGCGTCTTCGAGGACGGCGACGACCTGCTCGACGGTGTCGAGCAGGTGTCGGCCGAGGACGAAGGTCCGGAGATCGGGCGGCCGCAGGCCCACCTGCAGACGGCGGCGTCGAGGATCCGCGACCTGCTGCGCGACGAGCCGGGGCTGTCGATCGGCGTGCTGACCGTCACCAACCGCACCGCCGCCGAGATGGTGCAACGTCTGCGCAGGCTCGGCGTCGCGGCGAGCGGCGAAGGCGGTTCGTCGCTCGACGACGAGCCGGTGGTGCTGGCGGTGCTCGCGGCCCTGCGCCTCGGTGAGCACCCCGGCGACCTGACCAGCTCCTTCTTCCTCGCGAAGACTGCCGTCGCAGGCGCGGTGGCCGAGGACGTCGGACTCGAGACGGAGGAGTGGCGCGCGCCCCTGGAGGCTTCGCGCAGGGTGCGGGAGCTCTTCGCTGCACTCGGGCCGGCGCGGCTGGTGGCGCGCTGGAAACTGCTCCTCGAGGGCGCCGGAGGGCTCTCCACCCGCTCGCAGCGCCGGCTGCAGCAGCTGCTGGAGGTGGCCGAGTCGTTCGAGGAGGAGCCGCAGGACGGCCTCGGCGAACTGGTCGAGTACGCCCTCGCGGCGACCCTCGAGGAGCCCGAGGTGAGCGGAGTCCGGGTGATGACCGTGCACAAGGCCAAGGGGCTCGAGTTCGATCGCGTCGTGCTCTGCGAGCTCGAACGAGACATCGCCCTGCTGCGCAATCCGATGGTCAACGTCGAGCGACCGCTGCCGACCGCGCCGCCGTCGGCGGTGCATCGCGCCACCAACCAGAACGTGAGGGCGTTGAGCGAGCCGCTGCGCGTGGCGCACGCGCAAGAGCTCGAGCGACGTCTGTTCGACGATCTCAGTCTGCTCTACGTGGCGCTCACCAGGGCCCGGCGCGAGCTGCACCTGCTGGTGCAGCCGCTCGAGGACCGCGGCGAACGGACCCGCGAGGGTAGAACCTTCGCTGCACTGCTGCGCCAGACCCTCTGCCCCGAGTCGACCCTGGCCGAGCGCGCCGAGCCGGACCGGGTGCTCTTCGTCGACGGCGAGAGTGCGACCCGAGGCGAGGTGCCCGCGCAGGCCGCCGCGAGCCCGGCGGCCGGTGAAGCGCCGGCGGAGAGCACCAGCCGCGCGGCTGCGGACGACGGACCGGCACCGTCGGCGGAGGACTCGCATCGCCGGGCCGCCGCCGGGCAGCAGAGAGCTCCGCGGCCGACGATCCGCCCCTCGCAGCTGCTCGACGGCCCGCCACCCGGCGCCCGCGAGCTGCTGCAGCTGCGTCCCAGCGACGGAGCGCTACGTGGCAGCGTGCTGCACGCCTGGCTGGCGCGCTGCCTGTGGCTCGAGCCGACCGCGACGCCGACCAGCGAGTGGCCGCTGCTGCCGGCGCAGCGACGCGAGGCCATCGAGAGGCTCTCCGCCCGGCCGAGCCCGGCCCAGGAGGCGCGCTGGTGGGAGGAGCTGGTGATGGCGCTGCGCCTCCCCGCGGTGCAGAGGATCTTCGTGCCGCCGGAGAAGCGACGGGGCGAGCGGGTCGAGTTGTGGACCGAGCGCTCCTTCGCGGCGCTGCGCCCGCAGTCCGGCGACGGGGTTTCCCGAGAGTTGGTGCGAGGCACCTTCGACCGGGTCGAGCTGGTGCACCAGGCTGGGCGCCCGGCGGCGGCGCGGGTGATCGACTTCAAGACCGACCGCCTCAGTGGCGAGCAGGCGCGCGACGAGCTCGTGCGGCGGGCGACGCCACAGCTGCTCGCCTACCGCGAGGCGCTCGCCGCGATGCTGCAGCTGCTGCCGACGCACGTGCGCGCCGAGGTGGTGCTGCTGGACCGGGGAGAAGTGGTCGCGGTGGGGTGACGCTCCCCTTCCGTCCTCTCCTGGACGGCGACGGGAGCGAGCGTCTCGAGTGCCGACGAGCGCACGCGGAGGCGCAAGCGGGAGCTCACCCGGGCGCGCCGGGTGGTGGCGTAGCGGTCAGGCGAGCGCTTGCCGGAGGACGATTCCGATGCCGACCAGGAGCACCCCGGCCACGACCTGGAGCAGCGCCAGACCGAGGGCGGTCCAGGGAGCGTCTCCGAGCAGCGAGTGCAGCTCGTACGCGAACGCGGAAAAGGTCGTGCGCCCGCTTGTAGCGGCAGGGAAGTGACTACGCGAGCGCCTGCCTGCAGACCGCGCCGATGCCGACCAGGAGCACCCCGGCCACGACCTGGAGCAGCGCCAGACCGAGGG